>Ga0208163_1000007_pt1 | contig 175373 bp, 209 predicted proteins | sample ColrivemetaGS753_FD_187615 | JGI IMG/M metagenome (GOLD analysis project Ga0208163, IMG submission 187615) | Estuarine microbial communities from the Columbia River estuary - Ebb tide non-ETM metaG S.753 (SPAdes) (version 2) | ecosystem: Environmental > Aquatic > Marine > Intertidal zone >...
TAAAGGATTGTGGGCAGATGGAAAACGCCCAACCATAGAAGAAATAGGAGAAGCAAAAGATGCTATAAACAAAATTTGGGATGGTAACCAAACCGAAATCGGAGATGTGGGTAATTGCGAAGGTGGTGTATCAGTTATGGAGAATGATGGCGCATACTTTTGGGCTATTGAGAATTATGACGGATGGACGCCCGAAGAAATTACCAAAGATTTGTACGATGCATTATTAACCTTTAACACCAATCAAGAAAATCTACCAGATAGTACGAATGGTTATACCTATTACCCGCAGGAACACAAAACAATCTTTAACACTAAAGAGAAATAAAGTTTCCAGAATAGTTGCTAGTCTGAACTTTAGTTCTTATATTTAGATATCAATAAAAAGAAAAGGTTATGACAACATTGGAAATCGCAATGAAGTACGCTTCAGCAACAGGTAAGCTTCTCGGCACTATGAACTTCCTAGCAACTTACGACTCACTCACTGCTGATGAGATCCGAGCTGATCTAAAAAAGAAGATCGCTGAAGTAGAAGCAGAGTTAGGAGAAATAGAGGACTAAGAGTTGGTCCTTCGGGACCTTTTTCTTATCTTTAAGTATCAATAAAAAATAAAGGTTATGTCAAAAGTTTTAGATTACAAGTACAGCACAGAAGCAATCGCTAACTTCTCTCAGTCAGAACTAGCTCGTCAAGAAAAGAACGACTGTGTAGTACGTGCTGTAGCAGCCGCTTCTGGATCTGCTTACGAGCCTGCTCACCAATTTGTTAAAGAGGTCTTTGGCCGTAATAACAACGAAGGCACGTTTGGTGTTGGTGTGACGATTGAAAAGATCGCTGGTGTGACTCAGACGATTGGTAAGTCTCAGACTACGTTTGAAGTTCTGCCTGAGGATAAGAAGATGAACTACTACAAGCTTCATGGTCAGGTTATTAAGCGACAGAAGACAGTCAAGTCTTTTATCCAGGACAATCCTAAAGGTACGTTCATGGTCCTAGTATCAAAGCACGCCTTTGTAATTAAGGATGGAGTGTTGATTGATAATCGCGGAGAGGAGTTCCGCCCCACTCGTAAGGTACAAGATGCCTTCAAAGTAGTGGCCTCAGTAGAAACAGGACAGCTATCACTCTTCTAATACACATAGTAAGAGATATCATAGAGAGGGCTATATAGGCCCTTTCCTTGTATATAAGAGTAAGAGCCTCTGGAGTGCATCTGGATAGCAAGGTGATGGCAAGGTGACAGAAAACTGCCAGTATATTTCACTAGACGGTTTGCTGGACGGTTATCTAGCCCAGACCTATTCGCATATTTCTGATCAAATTTTAAGATATAGTAATATATATTTATATATGTAAAGAGAAGGTACTACGTTCTCTAACGATTAATAATTAATTTTTTCTTTATAACCTCGTTCTACCCTAGAGATTTCTTTCTCTAATTGTTTTATTTGCTGTCCAATATTATAGTCCAGCTTATCTGTCTTACTATCAACATACCCGTAGAGCTTATTCATCTCATCTTGGACATTGTTATTGAGTAGATCAGTATAGTTAATGAGCTCAGTTTGTAATTTTTCTCGAGCTTCTACGTGTTTTTCTAACTGTCTATAGAGGTCTTCAGAGCTTCTCTCCATATCCATTGTTAGATCTTTAATTTCCTTTCTCAGGACTTTAATTGTCATGTGATTCACAGACGTACCCACGATCATCAATAAGACGATGACCGCACATACACCTAAAATAAATGATGTAATTTCCATAGTTTTTCTTTTTTTATTTCAAAGGACGTATAGTACCAATTCTCTACTTAGTTTTAAGATATGAACTTTTTGGTAAAGAAGCAAGAAAACCCGAGGAAATTTTTCGGAAGAAATTTTTACTATAGTAAACCTTATATAGAGATATATTTATATATGTAAAGTAAGGTATATTTATATTCATGAAGCCATTAGATCCTTCTTTCTTTGATATGTTCGATTACTCGGACGAAAAAGACCTCGAGAGAGCCGGGGCTATTGAAGCTTTGTCCGATTACTTAGAGCATCCTTACATTATCTTCGGTTCAGTCATACGAGGTGTAGAGAATTACTATATCGTGAGAGAGATGTTTAGTAGAAAATATAAGGAGCAATTTAAATCAATTGAGGAGAGCTTGCAGAAGAAGTACTTTGATAGATTGTATACTATGCTAGAAAGATTTGATGAAAGCAATTCTAATCATATCTTAGAGGCAATGAGATTTGAGAGACATGAGAGCGGTTGGGCATTATTAGAATTAAGACAATACTTTGAGAAGGTGGAAGAATATGAGAAGTGTGCTAAAGTACAATCAGTATTAACTACACTTTATTTACTAGAAGAGTTGCCTATATGAAATATAGTTCGTATATTTAAGTATAATAAAAAAAATAACGGTTATGATTTCAAATGTGATTACTTACTTGATTATCGGAGTTGCTTTTAACTTCGTATTTGATCTACTTGTTAACGTTTCGGGAGAAGAAGGTCACCGCTTTACTATCAAAGAGCGTATTACTATGACTCTTATCTGGCCTGTAGGCGTGGGTATGTTTGTTATTCAATTCCTTAAGGAGTTCTTCTCTAAGAAATAAGTTATGCGTCGAGATCGAATTACATTAGAAGAGGCTTTGAAGTTAGAATCTGAGTCTCTCTTGACTATATACTACCCCAGTACATCCCTTATTGATCTACCCAGTATACCCTATATTGAGAGATATACTCAGAACTTCATTGATGCTACAGGTAAATACCGTAAAGTAGAAATCGGTAAACTACTCTCATACATTGATCCTGAATACCAGATTGAGATCGAAGTTCTTGCAGATACTCAAGGTGGCTTCTTTGAATGGGCTTATCTCTACGGTAAGTCTCGTAAGGCTCAAGAGATTCATGATCAAGCTCTAGAAAAAGGACAGTACGTTTACGTACTTATTAATCCGGCCTATGACTTTGTTAAGATAGGAAAAGCGGTTAATCCTCAATCCCGCGTTAGACAGATTAACGGAGCAGGTACCGTTTCCGAATGGAAACTCTATTGGGCTATGCCGGTTACGGATGATTACCGTGTAGAATATCTAGTACACCAACACTTTGCCGATAAGCGATTAGGTTCCGATCAAGGTTCGGACCGTGAGTTCTTTCAAGTTACGAAAGAGGAGGCTATCGAGGCGATTATGTTTATCGCCGAAGATTATGATAATGGAGAACCTACGTTCTACTAAAATCTGCGTGGCAACTTCGTGCGCGTGCGCGGCGCGGGTTAAACTTTTTTATAAAACAGTTGGTTCGTGTTGATTTATTTCGTATATTACCAATGAAGGAGGGAGAAAAAAAGGAGAGAGAAAATTAAATTAAATATATTATATAGTATATATTAAATAATAATATTATATATTATATATAAAGAATAATAATTAGTACAAGTTATGAGAAACAAAAATCTATTTCAAGAAAAAATTACCCGATTAGAGTCTATGTTAAATACTATTGGACGATCGGTGTCTTTAAATGATCACGACCAAGCTTACCAACATATCGAAAAAGCTAAAGATGTTCTTTCGGATATGCAAGCTATGGTTAACCGTGAAGAAGAATCTTACAACTAATATATGTTACAAGCAGAACAGATCCTCGAAAACTTCGACTTGCACCAACAAATTATCAAGTCCGAACTTGGTAATCGTGCCGATCAAGTACTTTCTATGCTTGAATCACTTGGAGAAAACTATATCATGTCTCCTGCTAGCGGTAAATCATGGTACCATAATGCATTCCCTGGTGGGTATGTAGATCATGTTAACCGAGTAGTAGAATGTGCCATTAAAACTATGAGATTCTGGGAGTCAATGGGTGCTACTATTGATTTTACCCGTGAGGAACTTGTTTTTGCTGCTCTTTTCCACGATTTAGGTAAGATTGGTGACGGAGAAGGGGTAGGTTACTTAGAGCAAATGGATAATTGGCGTAGAGATAAGCTAAATGAAATGTATGTCCCTAATCCCGACCTTGATTTCATGCTTATCCCCGATCGATCACTGTTTATACTTCAGAAATTCGGAATTTCCATGAGTCAGAAAGAGTTTTTAGGTATCAGACTACATGATGGTGTGTTTGATGATGCAAACAAAGCATACTTCTTTAGTCACAACCCAGACTCTCGTATGAAGACTAACATTATCAATATTCTACACTCAGCCGACTTCATGGCATCTAAGGTAGAGTACGATATTTGGAAGCGTAACGGTGGATCCACTAAAGCAAGCACACAGAAAACTAAATCTTCAACAGGCCAGTCGGTAAAATCTTCGGAAGGTCTATCAAACTTTGTTAAAAATCTATAAAAATGTTGGTTACCTGCATAATTTTAGCTATATTGATAATTATCTTTGGGTTCTTTACTTGGAACTTATTACGAAAAGTAGAGAAGCTAGAAGATATTGGTGAATATCAACAAAACTACATCGATAATCTCTCCACTATTATAGGAGAATCTTCAAAAAGGTTACGTGAAATTGATGAAAAAGGAACCTTCCAGTCGGACGACGAAGTTGGATTCTTCTTTAACAATATTAAAGAGATTCAGAGAGTGCTTGACGAGTTTAACATAAACTAAACTATGGGCAGAAAAAAAAGTAAAGCAAATTACTTTACACAGGATACAGAAGATGCAATAGTAGCGTATAATAATTCAACTGATTCAGACTTTAGAAATAAGATCTTCACAGATAGAATCTATTTCCCCTTCTATAAACTTGTTGAGAACATAATTCATACCTTTAAATTCTATTACACAGACGTTGACGATCTCGAAGATTTAAAACTTGAGGTCGTTTCCCTGTTAGTAGAAGAGAAAATACATATGTTTGACCCCACTCGAGGAGCAAAAGCATATTCCTACTTTGGGACTATTGTAAAAAGGCACTTAATTAACTACAATAATAAGAACTACAAGCGTTTAAAACAATTAACAGGTGTTGAAGTGTACGAAGGATCTTACGATCTAGACACACCGGAGGTTCGTCCTTATGCAATTAGCCTGAAAGAGGTATTTAATCTATATATTGAACGTACTTACGAAAAATTAGATACTCTTTTCCCTAAAGAAGCAGATCGTCAAATTGCTGACGCTGTATTAACTTTATTTGAAAAGCGATATGACCTGGAGATCTTTAAGAAAAAAGCTCTCTATATCTACATACGTGAGATGACTGGAACAGAAACTCCGTACCTCACTAAGGTAATTAATATATTGAAAGAAGAGTTCTACCTACTATACAACGATTTATACGAAAAAGGTTTTATTGACCTAAAAAAATACTGATTCTATTTATAAAAGAAAAGGTATGGGTCTAGATAAAAAACTATTTCAAGATAAGACCTTCTCCGATGTACTAGAAGAGATCTACAGTAATTCTAAAAAGAAAGAAAGGCAGATCAATGCTCTAATCGGAGAACTAAAACCCCTTATGGAAAATATTGGGGATGCTACTCTCATTGTTCCTATGATCGCTAACTACCTTGAAATTGGTGTTAAGAACGATAAACACCTAATTGACATGTTAGCTGTTGTACAACGTATGGAGAATGCATCTAAGAGCGGCGACGCTGCCGGATTTGAATTAGGAGCTGAAGAGCTTGCTCAAATCCTAGAACAGATGGACGACGCTATTGAAGAACCTAACAAAGGGAAGTAATGCGCTTATTTGATCTTACTAAGACTGCAAACAGTCCTATAAATGAAGTTCGTAAAATATCTTACGGTAAGGTCGTAAGCGTAAACTATAATATCGAAACTCCCGATGATATTGGATCAATAGAGTATCAATTCTTAACTGATATAGAAGGGATTATAAGAGGACAAGCCTTTCCTCTTTTCCCGTTCTTAAAACAACCCCCGTTAATAGATGAAACAGTAGTACTTCTATCAGCACCTTCCGAGGTAACTACAGAAGAAAATCACTACGTTAAGACCTACTATATTACATCCGTTAACATGTGGAACCATCCGCACCATGGAGCTATTACAGAAACTAAGCAAGCTGTTACCCTTGGAGCAGATTTTCCTGAAGTAGCAGATGTTAACCCTATGTTACCTTTTGAAGGAGATACCATACTAGAGGGTAGATTAGGACAGAGCATTAGATTCTCTCAGACAGTACCAGGTAAGACCCCATGGACTGGTAGCGCTTCAGGTACACCTATTATTGCAATTACAAACGGACAAGTTAACGTAGGAAATGGATTTGAATTTGTATCTGAAGAGATTAATACAGACTACGCTTCAATATACCTGACATCTAACCAGCAAATACCTCTTCAACAGTCTTATACAAAAACAACCTCTTTTGATACCCCGCCTACTACTGTACCTAATTATAACAACAACCAGGTCTTAATAAGTAGCGGAAGAGTGTATTTAAATGCAAGTACAGAGAGAGTTTTAATTAATGGAGCAGAAGGAGTAGGATTAGCAGGACAGACTCTTAACCTAGATGCAACAAAAAGCATTACCCTAGATGCTCCAGAAATATACCTCCTTGCAAACGCTAAAGACCAATCTCAACACGCAGTACTAGGAGACTCTCTAGTAAATGAAATTGACAACCTCTACAGCGATTTACAGAACGTACTAAGTGAATTAGGAGTACTAGCAAGCGCAGTAAACTACTTACCGATGGTAGAAGCAGCAAGTACAGCTTTAGCTAATCTAGAAGGACGTCAAAAGAAGTTGCGCAACAAACTACTAAGTAAAAGAATATACCTAAGTAAATAATGCCTAACTTCTTTCAATCTATAGCTAGTGTAGAACCCTGTGACGGTAGAGACCTGTTACAGAAACTCACCTACCTAGTAGTTTCAGAAGTAGCTAAGAAGAAAGCAGAGATGTGTACAAACCTAGAAGAGTCTTTTGCAGACTTTGGGTTAGAAAACTTTTCTCCATGTCAGCTACTAAACCAGACTACTCTCGATAAGCTATTAGGAGGCGATACAGACGGTGCTATAAACTACATACTATCAACTCGAAAACTACCCCCACATTCTTTTAAGATACTTAAATCAGGTTATAACTCTCTAGAAGATAAAGAGAAAGAGGAAGTAGAGAAGTATCTAAGAACTCTTGGAACAAACTACGTTAGAGGGCAGATTGAACCTATCATACAGGAAAAGATTGCTGAAATTATAAAATGTCCTGATGAAGCGGTAATTAATAAGCTTCTAACTAAACTTGAGAATACAGTTAGAACTGTAAATAACCTCACCGATAAAGTAAACCGACTAGACAGTTATACTGCACCAACTTCGGCAGTTGTAAATGTACTCAACCAAGCATTTAAAGCTGCAGACATAGCCATACTCGCATTAGACGTAACACTCCCAGCAGTTGCTGCTACCCCAACCGGAGCATCCGGTATTATTGCCAGAGTTATAGGTAAGGTAGAACGGTTTATAGATAACAATAAAGATGATGTACAGAAACTAGACGATAATCTGTGTAATGCTGCTAAGGCAATCCGATTTGCAAAAACACAGTTACTTATTATACAGACGTTACTTCAGGTATTAGACGTACTTCTTAGAGCATGCCTAATCAAAAAAGGTCAAGACCCACAGGCGTTAGCCACCTTTACACCGATTGCATTCGAGCGCTCTAGACAGTCTATCGAGTACAGAGGTTATACTCTAGAAATTCGAACAGATAACAATGATAGCGGAATAGCACCACGCCGCTTTGCTGTAGCTCTAGATCCGGCAGGGGTAGTTGTATTACAAGGCGTATCGTCTTTTAGTTCTAATACCGAAATACTTTTAGAAGAACTTAAGTTTAGAATTGACAACCAATTAGGTTAAATCTATTTATTATTATGAAAGCTAGTGAATTTAAAAAATTAATTAAGGAAGCGGTTAAAGAAGCCATCAGGGAGGAGCTAACAGAAGTTAATGTACCTTCACCTGCTCCGCTTCAAGAGCGAGCACAACCAGTAGTATACCAACCTACAGGTAATCCTGTGACCGATGCTTTAAACGAAACCAGATCTAGTATGGCTACAGAAGAGTATAGAAACGTCGGCGGCGGTACATTACGAGCATCTTTAGCACAAAATTTTGATAGGAGTATGTTTATGCCAAAAGGCAACTACTCTCCGTCTTCAACAGATCCTCAAGCTGTAGCTCAATCTATTGCCGCTGCACCAAAAGCAGGGCTAGACTTAACACAGCTAGGGTTTGTGAGTAAAGCCGCCGCCATTGTTGACGGCGCTAAGCAGAAAGATAAGCAAAGGTTTGGAGGATAATGGCATATAAAGTTCAAAGGATTAACCCATTAGATCTACAGCCAAGAAAGGCCGTGGGAGTAGCTTTACCGTTATCCGGTAGAGCTGTCTTTAATTCTACGTACACTACTAAAGATGCTACTAAGGCAAACTTAATTAACTTTTTTCTCACTGGAAAGAATGAACGTATATTAAATGTAGATTTTGGAGCAGGACTTAGAAATTTTCTTTTTGAGAACCTAACCCAAGACACAGTAGACTCTACCAGAGAACTTATAAACCAGTCCTTAGAGCTATACTTCCCACAAGTAGTAGTAAATAACCTTGAACTAAAAGCATACCCAGATCAGAATCTAGTGACATTTGCACTGAAGTATTCTGTAAAGGAAACTAATATTACAGATGAAATCGTAATTAACTTTGAGCAATAATGGCACAAGAGAGAGACATAAAATACGTTGATAGAACCTTTAGTGACTTCCGTCAACAGCTAATAGACTATACAAAGAACTACTTCCCGGATACCTATAACGACTTCTCTCCAACATCACCAGGTATGATGTTCATGGAGATGGCTGCATATGTAGGAGACGTCCTTTCTTTCTACCAGGATATTCAACTACAGGAGACATTCTTACAGTATGCCCAAGAACCGGGTAATCTTTACAACATGGCTTACATGATGGGGTACCGTCCTAGGATTACAAGCCCCTCCACAGTTGATTTAGACGTATATCAGAGAGTACCCGCTACCTCTGTTGCTGGTCAAAATGTACCTAACTATGATTACGCTCTAGTACTAAGTGAAAATATTGAATTACAATCTACTACTGGAACCCCAGTAAAATTCCTAACACAGAATAAAGTTAATTTTGCTTACTCTAGTTCTTACGATCCTACAACAGTATCAGTATACGCTACAGCAGGCGGCACAGTCACTGAATTCTTACTTACTAAGAAGGTAAAAGCAATCTCTGCTGAAGTAAAAACCACTACTGTTGAGGTTGCTTCCTTAGAACGCTTTAAAACTGTTACATTATCTGAAGATAACATTATAGGAGTAGTGAGTATCTCCGACGGTACTAATACCTGGTACGAAGTACCTTATTTAGCCCAGGATACAATCTTCACAGAAGTTGCTAATACAGGCGCAGATAAATCAACATCTCCATATGTAATGCAACTACAGAAGGTACCTTACAGGTACGTAACTAGGTTTACATCCGGAGGCGCTCTACAGATACAATTCGGTGCCGGTACATCAGGTACAGATGATTCTGTTATAACTCCAAACCCAACTAACGTGGGATTGGGGGATATTACCACCGGTGTCTCTGCTATAGATAAAGCATACGATCCTTCAAACTTTATGTTTACAGGAGCTTACGGCCACGCCCCACTGGGTACGCTAACAATTCAGTACCTAGTAGGAGGAGGAGTGGAAGCAAACACCCCAGCAGATACTATCACTACAATTCTAAATAACCAAAGCCCAGCCTATTATGGTGTTGGAGCATCAGGAACTACCTACTTAAACTCCCTAGCATTCAATAACCCAGAACCGGCTACAGGAGGTAAAGACGGAGATACTATTGAAGAGTTAAGGCAGAATTCAACAAAAGCTTTTAATGAGCAACTAAGAACAGTAACAAAAGAAGACTATACCGTAAGAGCTCTTTCACTACCTTCTAAGTTTGGAACAGTAGCCAAAGTCTTTGTTACCCAAGATCAAATATCCTCTACCCAATCTACTACCGATGCAATTATAGACAGTAATCCTTTGGCTTTATCAATGTACGTATTAGCGTATAATGGACAGAAGCAACTTACTGTAGCAGGAACTACTCTAAAACAGAACCTTAAGACATACCTTAACCAGTATAGATTAGTAACAGACGCAGTTAATATTAAAGATGCTTTTATTGTTAATATCGGTATTAAATACGAAATAGTTATTCGACCTTCTGCATCTGCCCGTGAGGTATTATTAGGATGTACAGAAGCACTCAAAGACTACTTTGCAGTTGATAAGTGGAGTATTAATCAACCTATTAACATCTCTAAATTATATACCGTACTAGATAAAGTGAAAGGAGTGCAGACTGTTCAAAAGATTGAAATAGACAATAAGACAGGTGGAGAATACTCTCAGTATGCGTACGATATTAAAGGAGCGACCAAAGGTAACATCCTTTATCCTTCTTATGATCCATGTATTTTTGAAGTTAAGTACCCGAACATTGATATTGAAGGTCGCATAACTACATTATAAAATATTTATTAAGAAACCATGGCTGTTTACAAAATATTTCCTGAAAAGACTGCTACACTCTATTCCGAGTTCGCAAATATGAACACCGGTAGGGATGAGATCTTAGAACTTGCATCCTACTACAAGGGTACAGATTCCTATGTAAACAGAACTCTCATTCAATTTAACTCTACGGAATTAGCTGAAGTACTTGAAACACACGTACTAGCTTCCACAGGAGATGCAACAGCATTTAGCGCATCACTTAAGTTATTTTTAGCTAGTGCTAACGAACTTCCAATTGGATATACATTAGAAGCTCTACCAGTATACACCGGCGCTTATGGTACATGGGTTGCAGGTAACGGTAAATATGGAGACCTTCCACGTAACAGTAGCGGAGTTACCTGGGACAGTATAGAGGGTACAGGATCAGATAACTGGGGCACTATCTCTAACGTAACTTCATCCTACGACCTAGTGGAAGGCGGCGGATCCTGGTACACAGCGCTACCTGGCTACAACATTACAGCAACTCAAACACACGCTGTGAACTCAACTCATGACGTTAATATAGACGTTACCGGTGGCACAAAAGCACACTATAACGGAGCAATTAACAACGCAGGATTTTTATTAAAACTAACAGGTAGTCTAGAGTTTCAAACAACTCGCCAGCTATACCTAAGATACTACTCCGCTAACTCCCATACCATCTACCCTCCGTGCTTAGAAGTAAAATGGGATGACTTTGCAACTGCATCTGGACTAAACGAAATTACAGATACAAACGCAGTCATTAAGATAAAAAACAACAGAGGAGAGTATACAGACGAAGGTAAACAGAGATTTGAGCTACACGTAAGAGCTAAAAACCCTGTTAGAACCTTCTCAACTTCTTCTAATTACCTCCAAAATTATTTCTTACCTCTTACTTCATACTGGGGTCTCCGAGATGAAAACACAGAGGAAATGGTAATTGACTTCGATACAACCTATACAAAATTAAGTCGAGCAAGTACTGGTAACTACTTTGATGTGTATATGGGAGGTTTAGAACCTGAACGCTATTACAGAGTACTAATCAAAACAACAATATCTGGTACTACTTCTATCATAGATGAAGACCTAGTTTTTAAAGTTGTAAGAAATGGCTGAGAAAATCACATTAAATAAGACATACCTCAACAACAAGAACTTTAAAGATACTGTAGACACCTCTTTTAAGTTTTTTGCAGAACCGGTACCCGTCATCGACCCAGACACCATTGAAGAGCTTTTTAGACTATACAATAAACTCTTCTACCAGATACCGGTGAACGGACCAAACTCCCACCAGTATATTGTAACAAAGAGCTCAGAACTATATACTGCACCGCAGGTTAGTGAAGAGATACAGCCACTCCTAGACGAAGTAGCAGATTTAAGAGCAAGACTTTTGCAAGCAAACGAACAGATTCTTCAACTATCACAGCAGGTAAATAATGGCTGATATTAAATACAATCTAACTCCTACTGCGCCAACTGGGTACAGAGACTTCACTCCTCAGGATATTAACTTGAGCACAGAAGTATTACTGCCTGCAGAGTTTAACAGGTCACAGCATATAATTCAACTACACATCTACAATCCAATAGGAGAAAGATTGTTCTCTGTAGCAGATTACCGGAACGCAAAAGAGCTATCAGATTCTGCAAGCGCAGGAAAGACAGGCACAGATGCACTCTATATAGACCCTATTGAAGATAGTAAGGCTTACGGCTTTACTACTGGCAATGTAAATCTAAACTACCTCTTCTTAAAGCCTTTACTACCAGTTGGACTAGCTATAAAAGAACTTTCTTCTGATCGTACTGAATTAAAAGTAACCCCTACAGGGACTGTAGATAACCTGCAACAGGTTGTGCAGGACCTTAAAACTAGGTTTACCTCTGATGTGTACTTTGATGAACTTAGGTTAGACTTTGGAAACAACGTACAACTGATCGGTATTAATATAGATCAAGATAATACAGGTAATATACTTATAAAGCTTTATGAACCGCTTCCAAGTACTATTCAACTCAAAACTGTATTTCGTCTACTAGAAGAAGTCGCCAACCCGGTAGCGTATTACGTAACAGCCACCGTTACTCCGACCGTACCCACCGTTAACTTTTTAAAAGGACCTAACTTTAATATTGAAGTAGACGGATCTCCTTCTATCTCTACAGAGTACCTCGACTACAATGAACTATACAGTTACCCGGTAACAAGTTCTTATCACCAAGCTCTCACGCTACTTTCAGGCAGCGATGTACGTATTAATGTTGATTATACAGACTATACAAATTTTGTACATTTCTCCTCTGCTTACGAGCGCCTGGTTAATTTTAAGTATAAGCTAGATCTTGTAGCCAACTACGAAGATCAGAAAGCTGCTACAGGAAGCCTTTCAAACACCCAGACTGCTGTAACTCAATCTAACTTAAAATACGATAACCTTATTACAGGTATTATTTCTAAGTTCGATGGATATGAGAAATATCTGTACTTTGAAAGTAGTAGTAAATCTTGGCCTAAATCTAGTTCAACTCGCCCGTACTTAAATCTACCTAGCACAGACGCTGCTGCAACAGCATGGTTTGTAGCTCAAGCAGAATCAGCATCTCTATATGATGAGTTAAATGAAAGTAGGTTAGTAAGTTCTATCCCTGAGTTTATTAGACAGGATAGCGAAAATGCACCGTACAGCCTATTCTTAGACATGGTAGGTCAGCATTTTGATAACCTATGGATTTATGCTAAAGGAGTAACAGATAAGTACGATGCAGATAACCGATTAGACTACGGAGTTTCTAGAGACTTTATAGAAGCTACTCTAAAATCTTTCGGAGTAAAACTATACAGCTCTAACTTCTCTACCGGTAATTTAGCTTCAATGCTGATTGGAGAATGGTACGATAGCGGTTCAGAGTACATAAGTACCTTTGTTACTGCTTCAAACGAACCTACACCAGACAGTAACATACTACACGAAACCTATAAAAGACTTTACCATAACCTACCCTACCTCTTAAAAACAAAAGGTACTGAGAGAGGATTAAGAGCACTTATAAACAGCTTCGGTATTCCAAGTGGCTCATTAGAAGTTAAAGCATACGGGGGTGTAGAAAGACCAGGAGCTACTCCATACTTTGCTTCAGGATTACCAGAAGGAGATAAGCTTAGGCTTAATAATACAGGTAGCATAGTTCCTGGAGAAACTCTTTCTCAATACGTTTCTATTCAAAAAGACGACAATAAGTTTACACAAGACTTACACACAGTTGAAGTAGGTTTTTCCCCAAGCTATAATGTTGATAACTTTATAAGCGGTGGCATCACAGGAAGCTTTAACATAGACCAGTATATAGGAGATCCTCGTTACCTATACTCTAAAAGCTACAGTAACGATACTAACGGCAACTTATATAAAGTAGCAGAGACACTTCTATCGGGGTCAAATTCCTACGACGTATTTGACTTTATTAGGTTAATTAAATTCTTCGACAACCAGTTGTTTAAAATGGTAGGAGACTTTCTACCAGCTAGAGACGTTGTTACTTCCGGAGTTATTATAAAACCACACGTACTAAATCGCAGTAAAATACAATCTGCACAGACAAGCTACACTCGTCCAGAATATACTGCTTCTATTGATACGTTATTCGTAACAGGATCAGATGGCGGTGTGATAGATGAATACTCTACCGCACATACTGCTAGCATACAGACGTTAGTTGGTGAACTTACACAAATCAGAAACACGGAAGTTGAAAAGATAAACGGGGAACTCGGAGGAAGTACTCTAGATCTATACAGTGGAAGCTTAAACGAAGCTAATGTATTTAAGCAGTTTAATGCTCAAGAGATCACCTACGACTATATAGAGTACTTAGAAGGCGATTCTCCTACTATAACAGAAGATGATTTCTTAACACAGCTTCCAGTATCAGTCGGTAAGATGTATACCTTCCGTGCTTATCAGCCTAAAGGAGGGTACCACTACCTAAAGTATATCTTATTTAGAAATATCAGTGCAAATGGAGTGGACGTAAAAGAAGCTGTACGAGTTCTTGAAGAAATATACGTCAACGGAGTTAAGTACAGCTTTGCAGAAAAAAATGTAACTGGAGCAACTACGCTACTTACATTAGCAGATCCAGGAGGAGGCTTCTTTGCAAATCCTGCTGCTTTCCCAACTAGCCAGGTAACAGTTCCTGTAATACTATCACCATTCTTTACTGCAAGATTCGACAACTCAGACTACAACGCATTATTTAACAATGCATCTTTAGTTGCAAATACAGGTATTGTACAGAAGGTAGACTACTCCGACAATCCTTTAATACCTATTAACCTTGCTGGACTTTTGACTAACACAGCGGAAAAGTCTGATATGCAAGAGTATGTACACAATAGTACAGGGTACGTAAGAGGTAGGTATAAAGGGCACCAACTTAACGCTGTAGCGATAAATAAGTATACCGTAGGAGATAGTTCATACGGTACAACTCCTGTACTAGAATCAACAACTCCGTACTTCTGTATCTTTGATTATATCTCAGGATTCTCTCCTGAGCATAATAAAGCTAATGCAATTGTAATTGGTTACATTGTTGACGAAGAAGGTAACCTTACAACTCCTGACGCTACTGTAGCATTGAACCTTCTCAAGCAAGGATTCCCGGCAAATAGTGAATTCGAAGTATCTATTAAGAACGCTAATATTGGCGGTAGTGAAGCTACATTACTAGGTAACCATTCAGTACTTAGATCTGGAACTCGTTTAGAACCGCTACTCTTCTCCTATACAGCACCAACATACTTAAACCCTGTATTTAGTACAGGCAACAAGTTAGAGTTTAGAGCAGATCCAACACTTGCTACTTATAATGCACGTGCTACTGGATCTAACCAATCTATTACTAATCTTAACATTGAAGATGTTACTAAGGTTACATTTGGGAAAGAACTACAGGACGATGCAGGGTACTACAACCCAGGAACTTCTATATATACATTCGGATCTGATACAGAACAGCAAGTTAAGTTTAATGCATCCTTTTTAGTATCAGGAGACGGATGGCCAAATCCATATGGCGGTGACCCCGGCTTAGCAGAAGTTCGTCTAGAAGTAGCCACAGATGGAGGTACTTTTGACCCTGCCTTTACTACGACTTTAGCAAGCAAACAATTCACATATATAAATTACATTCTAACCCCGGTAGCACTTACTGCTCCATTTAGAAACTTTAACAGTGGGGAAGCAGTAAGAACGGTAGTAGAGATTTTAGATAGAACAGCTGATTTAACTTTTATCTCAAGCATACTAACAGTAGGCAGCTATGAATCAGGCTCTACCTACATAGGAACAGGAAGTGACGGGTATTTCTTCTCAACAGGTAGCTTAAGTTCTCCTACGGTACTAACAGGAAGTACAGACCTATCCAGTAAGTACGGAAACTACTTCGAAGGAGTCTCAGGATCTGCTTCTCAAGGCTTCAACGGAGTAAACCTTCAATTTACTTTACAACGCGGGGATGAAATTAAGTTTAACAACAGCGAAACTCAAGCATATATGGTTACAGATGTATTAACACCTTCGGAAACTACGACCGGACGTTTATACGTAACATTAGATAAGACAATGAGTACTGCAGTTAATAAAGATTTCTTCGCCCTGCGACGCTATGTTGATAGCAGTAACATGATACTGATGAACATAGACAGAGTCGCTGGTACTCAAAATACAGGAATACTTTACCCTAAGTACCCATCACCACGTCTTAAAGCAAACTACGAAAAAATTATATCTGATTTAAAAACAAAGGGTATTTTATAAAAGACATATTTATTAGTATAAACCACTGAAACATGGCATATTTAAACAACTCGGTAGTCACAGTTGACGCTATCTTAACAAAGAAAGGTAGAGAGCTTCTAGCAAGAGGTGACGGTTCTTTCCGCATCACTCAATTCGCTCTTTCCGATGACGAAATTGATTACACTCTTTACAACACTTCACATCCATCTGGATCTTCTTACTACGGTGAGGCAATTGAAAGTATGCCACTATTAGAAGCCTTCCCTGACGAGACTCAGATCATGAAGTACAAACTTGCAACTCTCCCTAGAGGTACTGCTAGATTACCGATCCTAGATATTGGGTATTCTGCTATTACATTAAAGCAGGGCGCTTCATTAGCAATCACCCCTCAGACGTTAAACTATCTAGGAGCTAATCAGACTTTCGAAACAAGCGGATATACTGCTACAATTGCTGACGCTAGAATACTTTCAACGTACAACGGAGTAGGTGTTAATACTGACGAAGCTATTAGGTTGAATTCTACAACGACATTAGGTACTAACGTCTCTAAGACTGTAATCGGAACTTCAATTAACCTTACTGCAACAACAACGAATACCTTATTCGGTACTGCAACACAATTACAGACAACAATTACGGTAATTGGTAGAGACTCTGGAGCTAGATTGACTATCCCGGTAACCATCACTAAAATAAACTAATAAGATATGTCATTTAAGAGATTCGAAGCTGACGATCTAGTAGTAAGCGCTGAACCAGTATCAGCTCCAGTATGGAGTACCGGTACACCTATTTTAACAGCCTTTTACACATCATCTACTCAACCTGCATCAACATCGGGAAACTACTACCTAGATGTATACCACACAGCATCATCTGTAGACGGTGCTGCCGTTCAGCTCGCAATCGCATACGCTGACGCCGCTGGATCAGGATCAAGCCCGTACAACTCTGCTGTTGTGGGTAAGAGTTACTCTTCTACGATCTACGGTCAATATAGATCTTTAGTATTAGGAGATGAAGATTCAAGCTTTAACTTTGGTGGAACTACTGTAGATTATTTCTATGCAATTTCAATTGATAGAGATAGATTTAAAGAATCACTACTTCCAGCATCCTTTAACTTAGCATTAAGCGGAAGTGAAGGTACAATTCACCTAACAGATAATAGCGTAGACACTACAACACTGTCCTTTAACGATGCAGGTAGAGTATATCAGATTGTAAGCGGATCAAATGGCGCAGCATATAGTGGCACCGGTTATACACCAGCATCTGGATCATACGGATACTTCTTACCAGACATTGGAGTAGTGTTATTAAGCGGACTAGCATTAAGTGGTAGTGCAGCAGCAGGAGGTATTGGACTCTCTATTACAAGAGGCTCTACTACACCATCTCCAACAAATATGGCTAAGCTTTACAATGCTCTCGTACTTGGAGGCTCTTTCCAACTAAACTATAAAGAAACTGTATCTTCACAGTTTGTATTTGCTAGAGTACGCAATAGTGAGTTTAACTACTCAACTAACCCGTCATACATCACTGGATCAGGTGACCTAAGAATCTCCAACATGGTAGATGCACCTCAGACGTATATAACTACCGTGGGTATGTATAACGACAATAACGAGCTTCTCGCCGTAGCAAAACTTTCAAGACCACTATTAAAAGACTTTACTAAAGAAGCCTTAGTTAGAATCAAGCTTGACTTCTAAATGAATGAGTGCGTTTATAAAACTAAACAAACAGGATGCATACATAACATCCTACACTGCGCATAAGACTTGGATCGTTTCTAAAAGCGATCTAAGCTCTTACGGCATTACTGTTTACTCTGCACTTTCAAGCTCTGGGGACGTATACGTTAACCAGGCTACATCTACAGAAGATAGTCAGTACGCCGAACTAGTATACAAGAACCTCCACCACCTATATTACTCTAGATTTACAACAGGAAGTGCAGTAAGCAGTTCATACTTTACGTACGATCAGACTACTTTACATGAGAGTGCTTCTAGAGAAATCTATACAACCGCTGCCCTAATCTCTATACCAAAAGAGGTATACGGACATGCTATCAAACCAGGAAGCTTTAGCATGGCAGCAGGAGAAAACTCTGGAAGGTATGTATCTTCTAGTTTTGTATCCGGAGGGTATATTATAGAGACTGAAAGAGACGGATTTAGGTTATACGATGACGGTGAAGGAGTATTGAGAGATGCTGATAAAGCTGGCATGAAAGTAGGAGATATTATCTACACTCACGGGAACGTAATTATCACAGATGAGACTACAGTTGCTGAATTGCAAGATAACTACACAGTAGCATGGCAAGCTTCTCATATAGTGTATACGCATAACTACCGCTGTAAAGCTAATGAAGCTCAACTAAACTACTCCCAGAATCCTTCTATTAAATCAGGAAGTAATGGGTACGTTTATGACTACGCAACCGGTAGCTACTTCCAGCCCTACATTACAACAGTAGGGTTATATAACGATGCAAATGAGCTAGTAGCCGTAGGTAAGCTAGCACAACCGGTACCTAAATCAAGGTACACAGATATGACCTTCGTAGTGAATTTTGATATTTAATATAAAAGAGCAATGGCAATCACGTTAAGATATACAGGAACTGATACAGGTGGTAAGACAAGCGAGCTTACCTATCAGGAAATGAACGACAATTTAAAGTCGTATTACTATTCTAGCTCTTTATCTGGGAGTACACTTCAAATGTATACTACTGGAAGCGTTAGCCACTCTATCGACCTCTCTTCGTTTCTAGATAATACCAACACTAATATATACAACACAGACGGTACACTAACGGGTAACCGAACAGTTGCAGGAGATGGAAGTAGCTTAACATTTGACTTCCAGAGCGCCAACTTTACAATTCAAACCGCCGAAGAACAGAGTGTTACTATAACCGGATTACCTCAAGCAAACTCTGCACAAATACTAGGTATCGACGGAAGCGGCAATCTCTCATTAATGCTTACCAGTTCAATCCCAGGACAAGGTGGAACTGATACAAACTTATACAACACTAACGGTACTCTTACAGCAGCTAGAACAGTCACAGCAAACGCTAACAACCTTACTTTTAGTTTTGCTGACGCTAACTTTACTATCGGATCCGGCGGCGGTACTGGAGGAGACGTAATCATCTCAGACCTAAGACAAGCTAGTACAGATAGCATGATGATGATCAATGCTGGTACTGGGGTAGTATCCTGGATGGCTACTAGCTCATTAGGGTTAGGAGGATCAACATCTCCTGGAGGCTCAGATACTCAAGTACAGTTCAACGACAGCGGTAACTTTGGAGGTGATAGCGGGCTTACTTACAACAAAACATCTAACAGGCTAACCATCACTGCTCCTTCTAGCCCAACTAGAACAGCACCCAACCTACTCCTTAATAGTGAACTTGCGAACGTTACTGCTGGAGAAGTATTCGGTGTTATTGCAGCAAATAACGCTACCGATCAGTACAACCCCGCTAGCTATCCTGCATCTATTCAGTTTGTTGCAGATACTAACTTTGCACCAGGTAACTACGATGCTAGAATCGGCTTATTTGTAAATAATAATGCTACAGAAACAGAAGCATTAAGATTAAAAAGCTCAGGACAAGCTAGCCTTCCACAATACGGTTCAGGCACGTTTACTGGTACAAATGCATACTACTTAGCAGTATCTGCCTCTGGCGAGGTAATTGAAACAGCTCCTCCAGGAGGATTTACAAGACCAGGCTCAGATACATCTATAACATATGATACGTACCTACAAACAATAAATACGTACTCTGTTAACGCTGTTGGCACAAGCCCAGCTGCACCAAGCTCAAACGGAGATGTATCAATCAGATACGCAGTAAGTAATATTGGATCTAATGTAGATAGAATTGATGTATACGATTCAGACGGTACTGACCGTAGTGCTACTTTATTAAACTTAGCAATAAGCGGTTCAATTACCATTGCTCAAGTAGGAGCAGGAGCACATACAGAAGTCTATAGAATTATCTCAGTTACGGACAACACCAGCTATGTTAGCTACGCCGTATCTTGGGTAAGCGGAGATGATGCAGCAATGTCAACTATAACCACAGATACATTTACATTTAACGCTGACTACGAATACACACTTAGTACAGGTTACAATAGACTGCTAGTTACAAATAACTCAAATAGCGCTGCTAACCAGTTTAGACTAGCACCTCCAGCAGGAGCATCAGCTGGAGATGAAGTTATAGTTGAATTAAAAATCAACACCAGCGGTGTAAATGTAAGACCTACATACTACGTCAGAACCGGAACTCCTACCTTTATGATCGCAAACAGAGTTTCGCAGATTGATGGAGGTACAATAACTGGGATGGAACTAGATACTAACGACATTGCTATTATGAGATTCCAAGTTAACGATATTGGCTCGATAGAAGGTCTGATGTTACTTGGAGCAGTTCAAATGGTGAACGCTTAAAATATTGAATTATGACACAACCTACCTGGGAATATAAAGGTAGGCTTATAACCGAGATCTCAGACATGCCTGAAGGTACGTTTGGTTTCATTTATAAGATTACTCATATTCCATCTAACAAGAAATATATCGGTAAGAAGGTTCTCTATAATAATAGAAAAAAGCCTTTAACTAAAGCCGAGATTGCTGAACAGACCGGACCTGGTCGTAAGCCAACTCATAAGATTGTTACAACTGAGAGTGACTGGAAGAAGTATTGGGGCTCTAATAAAGAGTTTCAAAAAATAGTAAAGATCTACCCATCCACTGAATTCTCAAAAGAGATTATTGAATTCGCACCAGGAAAGAAACTTCTTACGTATTACGAATGTAAGTACCTATTTGCATTAGGAGTCTTAGAAGACCCTGATATGTACTTTAACGATAATATTTTAGGAAAGTTCTATACAAAGGACTTTTTAGTTGGAGATAAGAAATAATATTCGTATATTAGGATATTAACTAGTTATACCCTATATGGAGAATACTCTACTGCTCAATGCACTAGAAGGTGTTTTAGGTAAGTCACATAAGCGAGCAAGAGACAATCATGCGTTTCATTGCCCGTTCTGTAATCACCGTAAACCTAAGCTTGAGATTAAGATGGTTCCTGATGAAAAGGGACATAATCCTTGGGAGTGCTGGGTATGTAATACACGTGGACGTACTGTAAAGTCTTTACTCCGCCAGATGAATATTGGCAAGGAAGAGGCTATTGAAGTTCTTAAGTACGTTAGAAAAGGAGAAAAGATTACCTACCACGATCTAGAAGTAGTAGAACTTCCTAAAGAATTCCAACCACTCTCCTCAGCCTCAACAACTTCGGTGATTGCTAATAAGATCCGCAATTACCTATCTAAAAGAGGTATGACTGAGAATGATTACATTAAATACAACATCGGCTACTGTCTTACAGGAGAGTATGCCGGCCGTATTATTATTCCATCTTACGATGAGAGTAACCGATTAAACTTCTTTGTAGGTAGAACGTTCGAAAATGCTTTTATGAAGTATAAGAACCCTTCTGCTTCTAAAGATGTTATCGTATTTGAAAACATGATTAACTGGGATCAGCCTATTGTTCTAGTCGAAGGAGTCTTTGATGCAATGGCTGTTAAACGTAATGCCGTTCCGATCTTAGGTAAAACCTTATCTAAGAGTTTAATGCAGAAATTAGTTTCTAACAAGGTCGAAGACATTTATGTAGCGTTAGATAGGGATGCACTAAAAAGTGCGCTAAGTTATTGTGAGCAATTTCTATCCCTGGGCAAACGTGTATTCTTGGTCGACATGTTAGATAAGGATCCCTCAGAGATGGGTTTTTCTAGTTTCACTCATCACGTACAACAGGCACAGGAGCTAACCTTCAGCGACTTACTGCGCCACAAACTACAACTAGCATGATCTATAAAGGTGCTAACGTTCTCTATGAACATAAGAGAAAAAACTTAATGTTCGACGGAGAATTAGAACAGATTACTTTCTTAGATAAACGAGTCTATAAGAAAGAAGAAGGAGTATATTACCCGTCCGTTACTACAGTTCTCCAGTACATGCCTAAGAATAAGTTCTTTGACAACTGGTTAAAAGACGTAGGTCACAACGCTGACCTTATCATGCGCAAAGCTGCAGAAGAAGGTACAGCAGTACACAATGCAGTAGAGGATCTTATCGCCGGTAAAGAGATTACCTGGATGGATGAATTTGGTAATGCTAAGTACAATCTTAGAGTTTGGCAGATGATTCTTAAAGCAGTCGACTTTTTTACCGTACATAAACCAGAAGTTATTGCAACAGAAGAATTTACGTTCTCCGACAAGCATCAGTACGCAGGTACTGCTGACTTGATTGTTAAGATGGATGGGCAGATTTGGCTATTAGACGTTAAAACCTCCAACAACCTACACCGTTCATACGACCTTCAGTTAGCAGCTTACGCTAAGGCCTGGGAAGAGATGTTTGGTCAGAAGATCGAAAGAACAGGTATCTTATGGTTAAAGTCTAGTAAGCGTAGTGCTTCCAAGAAAGACGGAGTATACCAGGGGAATGGATGGGAAATTAAAGAAGCTCACAACATCGATGATAACTTCGAACTCTTTAAGACTATCTACAGCTTATACAAACTTGATAACCCTACGACGGAACCTATTTATAATAGTTACCCAACTCGTATCAAGCTATGAAATTAATGGAAGCTCTTTTATCTGAAGCAAAAGCCCGACCAAAGGCGTTGATTATGGCCGGCGGTGCTGGTACCGGAAAGACTCATATGGTCAATACTTTGAAGAAAGCTGGTGCTATTCCTGAAGATATTACGATCTTTAATCCTGATCAGTATGTAGAGGACAAAAAGAGTCCTGCATACAATAATCTGTCTATGGCTACGTCCATGACCGATAAAGCAGCTTCCGACCATGCTTACGAAGGTCAGCCATTTGTATGGGATACAACAGCTAACAACCCAGACAAGACTGTAAACGATATCAGAGCAAAAGGCTACGACGTGATGATGATTATGATGATCACTCACCCGGCTATCTCTCTTCTTAAGAATTTTGAAAGAGAGCGTAACATTCCTAAGATCGCAGTATTTGATACTTGGATGAGAAGCTTTGAACTAATTAACTACTATCACAAGCTTTTGAAAGATAACTTCGTTATCGTACCGAATATGATGGGCGGTACTTATGATGCTGAGGTTCGTAAGTTTAACCATGCAGCTAAGAGAGGTGGAGAAGGTATCTTAGAATACATTGACTCGCTAGGAGAACTAAAATCATCCTTCAGAAAAGACTTTGAGATTGAAGATGAAGCTGCTTTAGTTGCTTACCAAGAGTTAGTAAAACCTCTTCGATTAGACGATAGCGACGAAGATATGACTAAGAATCTTAAGAAGCACTTTATGGCTACTTGGGAGAAGAAAGGTCAAGGCCCTACGTTTGACTCAATGAAAAAGAAGGTTGCCTCCATTGAACGTAATAGAGACTCAGCTGAGAAGAAATACAAGGAGGTACTTGATAGAATCGCTAAAGTTATCAATAGCGATCAATACGACTTAGTAACTAAAGGTACAACAGACGCTCAAGTAATTTCCAAAACTAAGAAGTTCTTTGCATGAAAGTAGCAGTATTTGGAGGAGGATTTAAACCACCAACCGCAGGACATTTTGGTGTAGTTGAAACAGCTACCAACCAAGTTCCTGATGCGGACAAATACATTGTATTCGTAGGTAAAGAAGTAAGAGACGGTATTGATCAAGATACTTCTTACGAAATTTGGAAAGTATATCAAAAGTACCTCCCGGGTAATGTTGAGATTGTAAAAGCATCTAAACCACCTATTGGAGAGATTTACTCATATGCTTCTAAGAACCCAGACGATCAAGTAGTTTGGATTTTAGGCGCTAGAGAAGGTAGAGAAGACGATCTAGGAGATATCCAAGACCGTACCTCATACTTCAGAAAAAATCAAGCAAAGTACCCGAATTTAGAGGTCAAGGTTATTCAAACAGCAGATGGCGGGATGAGCGGTACAAACGCTCGTAAGGCTATTCTAGCAGGAAACAAAGAAGAATTTTTTAAGTATCTTCCTGCGGTAGTTAAGCAGAAAGATCATATATTTGATATTCTATCTAAAGCGATGAATAACACACCAGAAAAGAAAATGGCTGATGCCATCGATGAAGTATTTGCAAACTTCTTTTATACTGAAGAGGATAAAGAATGGATGAACGCTCCAATGGGACCTATTAAAGAAGTCACAAAAGGCTCTCCGGCAGCACCAATTGCTGTACTCCCATCTAAAGAGAGACAGCGCCTGCAGGACTACACTGAACTAATCCGTAACGTTATATCTTCGGACTTTAATGTAGAGTTTAGAGGAGATCACATCTCAGTATCTCTACCTTACTTTGATAAAGAAAAAGACGGACGTAACTACGACGGAACTCCAAATCAAAGACTCCTCCCAGAAGAGACTATAGGTCAGTTTGAATTTGCTCCTCATATCGCTTCTATCTTAGAATACTGTATGGAGCAAGGCATGACAGTAGTGCCTATCCCTGATATTAAAATCAGACATGACGAAGAAAATGCTGCGAACCTCTTTGGTAAGACAGCATATTATCAGCCCGATACGCAAGAGATTGTACTCTATGTAACAGGTCGCCACCCTAAGGATGTTCTACGCTCTTTCTGTCATGAGCTTATCCATCACCAGCAAAATTTAGAAGATCGCTTACCAGTCTTTACCACTCAGAATACTGAAGAAGATGACGTATTAAGAGAGATTGAGCAGGAAGCTCACATGGGCGGTAGCATGCTATTCCGTCAATGGGAAGATAGATGCAAGATGTCTGAAGCTAATGATCCTCAAGACGGCAAAGCTGCTCCTTACGGTTCAGGCTACAACCCGGTTAAAGAAGGTACTAAGTATCGTTCAATTGTAGTCGATGTTAGAAAGGCAGTAAATGCGGCTATTAACACACTTCTATCAGGCGAAAAACTAAAAGGGTACAACGTTAAGACTAAAAGAGAGCCTTCAGATAAGGATAAAGAGATGGCTAAAAAATATGGCTTCTCTCCATTAGGTTTAATGCTCAATCTAGAAAAGCAGTATGCTAACTTAGGAACATTTCAAAGCAAGAGCGAGAAAGGAACTTCAACTGAAGTAGAAGTGAACCTTAAGTTTGCTCTTTCAGACGAAGTTAAACCTGGTAAGTTTTATGTTGACGGAGAAGCTTCTTCTGATGAAGGTTCAATAGACATTATACTAGCCTTCAACCCAGAAGACGGAACTAATATGCTTCAGTCTATTCAACCAACACTAACTGATCTTATCCGTCACGAGACTGAGCATCTAACTCAAAGTGGAGTTGAAGAGAAGCCTGGTAAATGGATGAGAGCTGATCAAGCTAGAAGAGCTAAGATTAGACAGAACCCTGAACTCTTTTATAAGTACTTCTTATTACCTAAAGAGATTGATGCCAACATTCAAGGGCTTTACGCTAAGGCTAAGTACGAAAAGAAAGATTTTCAATCTACAGTAGATGAATACTTAGCTACTCTAGTAGGGGATGGAATCATTACTCAAGCTAATAGTAAGCAAGTATACAACAAGTGGAAATCAAGAATACCGCAACTAGGTGGAATACCGGAATTAAAATAAAAATGGGAAAGTTAGCAGATTTACTACTTACAGAAGAAGAGCAGAACCCCACTGTTAAATTTAAGCTATACTGCGATATGGACGGAGTCCTTTGTGACTTTGATCAGCAGTTTATGAAGCTTCTCAACGACAGTAACTACGGCGGAAAGCACTATAGAACCGAAGAACTAGAGGGCATTAATACCCCTAGTGAGTTTGAATCTAAGTTCGGAGGACCTGAATTTTGGAAGTTTATTGATGAGATTTGCGGCAAGAAGTTCTGGGCAGAAATGGAATTCACACCAGGAGGTCAACAATTATGGAATGTAATTAGCGAATATAAACCAACTCTACTTACATCTCCATCCAGAAATATGATCTCAAGAATCGGTAAAAGATCTTGGGTTAAATCACATTTGACTCCTTCACCGCAAGGTATTATATTTAAGTATTCATCCTACAAGCAACAAGTAGCAGAAGAAGACGTATCAAAAGGATTAGAACCTATCTTAATTGACGATAGAAGAGATATTATTGACCGCTGGCAGGATGCAGGCGGAATTGGTATTCACCACCCTAAGAACGGAGATCCATCGGAAGTTATAAAAAGAATAAAAAAGTTATATGGAAAGTCAACTGAAGAAGGAATTTGATTCTAAAGCAGTAAACCGAGTTAGAAACCTTGTAAATAAGGATTACACCTCTCGTACCGTAACTGGAACAGGTTATGAGAAAAAGAGAGAGAAGCATAGCGAAGGCGATATCTGGGAAGAAGATGGTAGAACGTGGACTATCAAGAACGGTGTTAAACAAAATATAACTAAGTTAGATGCCGCTAAGAAAGCTGCTCAAACTCCTCTAACTTGCCCACAATGTGCTGGATCAATGAAGCACCATCTAGCTCAAAAGATGTACAAAATACATAAAATGTGCTTTGATTGCGTAGTAGATATGGAAGCTAACCTACGTAAGGCTGGCTTGTATGAGCAGTATGAAAAGCAGATGATGCAAGGAAATATGCAAGCCTGGGCAGCAGGATTAGAACAATGGGTACAAGATCAGATTAATGAATCTATGTCGTTTGTTACCGAAGACGGAGTAATGGAAGACTGGAACAGTAATGACAATCAGAACCAGAAACTACTTAAAGGAATGGCAGACTACCTAAAGCATCTTAAGGAGCACATGGAATAGCTATTTATAAAGAAATACCTATGCTTCTAACAGAATCTAAGCTTACCGGAGTATTAACAGAAGGTCTCAAATATCATTTAGAGACTAAGACTCCCCTCTACAAAAACGTATTCCGCCCAGGTTCAGAAGAATACTTCAAAACCATTAATCAGGCTCGTCTTTTAATGAATGAAGGCATGCTTACTGATTTATGTTTGGAGGACATGGAGCTTCTATTTGAAACAGAAGTAGGTACGTACGGCGAATATAACGGTCGAATGGTACCTTTAGATTTTCCAATGTTAAATGAGATTGCAATGGTGATTCCTTCCCCTGCTACCTCTTGGAGAGAAGCTTCACAGGAGCCTCTAGTAATGAAGATGGGGGAAGAGAGATGGATGGATTTAGCTGGTAAAGCTAAAGCAGCCGGTGGACTAGGATACCAGACTAAATACTCAGATATTAAGACATTCTTAGGAGAACTACCAGCCGGTACTGTAACCTTCTCAGATACTGATCAAGTACAGATGCCCACAGCATTAAAGTATATGGACGGTAATCAAGTCAATTATAAGCTTATAGCAGGTTCAGACGTACTAGCCTCTATCCTACCAGAAGATCCAGACCCAGACATGTGGGCAGTAGACATTACAGGTGAAGCTCAAGATACTCCTCTACAGGAGATTATTAACATGATCGATGAAGCAGGTCTTAAAGACTTTGAAAAGCAGGCTTTAATCATGAAGATTAAAAAAGCAGCTCAAGGAGCAGGATCCACCAAACATCTAGAGCGAATCGTTGACGACCTTATTAAGAGACTAGAGCAACCAAAAGCTACCGGAGTAAAGTATGCTTACGGTAAAAGAGTTGACGAAGCTAAATACAAAGGTAAAGAGGTTAAACTTAACAAACCAATGAGAAGCTCAGGACCTAAAAAATATAAAGTATACACTAAGAACGCTAAGGGTAACGTTATTGTAGTTAACTTTGGTGATGCTAAAGGAGGATTGACAGCTAAGATTAATAACGCTAAAGCTCGTAAAGCATTCTCAGATAGACATAACTGTCCTACTAAAAAGGATAAGACTAAAGCAGGTTATTGGTCATGCAGACTTCCTCGTTATGCAAAACTCCTTGGACTCAAATCAAGCTTTGGAGGATTCTGGTAAGAAAGTATGACCGAAGAGAGACATAGAATCGTTTTAAGTATTGTTATTGTGCTGTGCTTTGCACTTGTAGTGCATGGCATTCTTATCTCTATGCATACAGGCTCTGCTGTTGGTGATGAATGGAAAGAACTACTTTTATTGTTATTAGGCGCACTAATCGGCAATTTCGGTAAAGTTGTAGATTATTGGTTTAATAATAAAAAAGAAAAAGATGAGTGAAGTAAACAAATCGGTAGGTAACGATAACGCCGGAGCATCAGCAGGAGCATCTGCAGGTACTGAAGTTACAAACACATCAGTAAGTGCTGGTGTAGAAGCAAATGCAGAAGTACATGCTGGAGTAGAAAATACAAACCAAATCGGTGATGTAACCATCTCACAAGAAGCCCATGCAGAAGCTGAAGTTCATGCTGAAGCAACAACTGAAGCTGGATGGGATGGTAGAAACGCATATGTTGATGCACATGCAGAAGTAGGTGCCTCTGCCGAAGTTGGAGCATCTAACTCAGTAGAGTATGGCGGAGTAACTAACACAACCGAAGTACACGCAGGAGCAGAAGCTAAAGCATATGTTGGAGCTAGTGGTCAAGTAGGTGCCGATGGTGCTGAAGGACACGCCGGAGCAATGGCTGGAGCATCAGTAGGTGTAGGAGCATCTAATAGCACATACGATGAGAATGGTAATGGTGCTGAAGCAGGTGCCGGTGTATCCGTTGGAGCACAAGTAGGTGCTGAAGTAGGTGGTGGAGCTACGATGGATGATGGTGTTGCAACCATTGGAGTAGAAGGTGAAGTTGCCCTACTAGTCGGAGTAGACGTTGATCTCTCAGTCAGCGTTGATACTAAACCAGCTCAAGAAGCAGTCGTTGATACAGCAAACACCGTAGCTAAAGAAACTACCAAGGTAGTAGATAAAGTAGCAGAACCTGTAAACAATGCCGGTAAGGCAGCTGTAGGAGGAGCTAAAGATGCCGGTAATGCAGCAGTTGGCGGAGCTAAGAATGCAGGTAAGAAAGTAAAAAAAGCGTTTAAGTTCTAAATGAGCCGACCTTACACCGATATACAAATCGACGACTACTGCGTTCAACGTAAGTTCGATACTAATGTAGACTCTCAGGAGCTATACTGGCATAGAGACGACGAAGATCGAATCGTAGAAGTAATGAAATGCGGCGAAGGATGGAAGTTTCAAACTGACAATGAACTCCCTATTAACTTAGAAGAGGGTGTAACGATATTTATTTTAAGGCACGAATGGCACCGTGTCATCAAAGGTTCTGGAGACTTACTTATAAAAATTTACAAATATGGCAAAGAAGAAACAGTCCGATAATGAGATTATCGATGAAGTAATCGCACAATCAGCACCAGCTATTGAATCACTTCCAGAAGAAGTAATCGATGAAATTATTGCTGCCCCAGTAATTGAAGTAGTAAAAGAGAAAGCTGCCAAAGTAGCAACTAAAGCACCAGGTATGTACCACAATGGTCGTCTGATCGAGAAAGTTATCTCTAGATTAGGAAGAACATGGGCAGTTGCTATCGACGGTAAGAGAGAGAAAGTACTTAGATCTGAAATTGAGATTATCAAGTAATGGCTAAGATTAAGTCTCAATCCGCATCTATAGCTTACGAAAAACCAAACGTAAGCCGTCCAGGTGTACATTCTAAGACTCAAACTTCTCATTTAAAGAGTAGCAAGAACTATAAAAAGAAGTACCGTGGCCAAGGCAGATAAAGCAGCAATGCACGCTTTTATGAGAGACCTTATTAGAGAAGTTCTCACTGAAGAGAAACCTGGCCTATGGGCTAATATTAGAGCTAAGAGAGCTAGGGGGGAGAAATCCTCTCACCCTAACTCCAAGGCTTTCAAAGATGCAGTTAAAGCAGGCAAAGAAATCAATAAAAATAGCTGATAAGCTTCCTACCTCAGAAATCCGAAGAAGAACTACGTCAGGGAGATTAGGAGGTGAAATATAATGTTTTTGTAGTTTCCATTATACAGTAATTATGAAGAAGAGTAAATTAACAGAGATTATTAGAGAAATGATCCGCAAGCAAGACGGCAAATATGTTGTCTATCCTAAGCACGGCGGTAAAAGACTCGGTACTCATGATACTAAAGCAGCAGCTGAAAAACAGTTAGCTGCTATTCATATTAATAAAGAAGTTGTAGAACCTGCTGCTGAATCGGATGTTAATATGCTACAGCTTGCTACCGGTATTGGGGTAGAGTTAGAACATACTGATGATAGAGAAGAAGCTAAGAGGATTGCACTACAGCATTTAGCTGAAGATCCTCACTACTATAGCAAACTTTTAAAAGTAGGTTTAGAGGAGCAGGAAGAAACTATTGATTTTAATATTCAGGATATCAACGGAACCAAAGTAGTATTAGCTACATACGGTAAAGATAAGGTAGGAGCATTAAGACTAAAACCATACATGCAATCATACCAAGTAGACTCAGTGATTGTAAAACCAGAATACAGAGGATACGGAATCGGTAAAGAGATGTACAGATTAGCTCATGAAAAGCTAGGACCGCTTTACTCCGATGCTCATCAAACCGCTGATGCTGCTGCATTATGGCAGAGCCTAATTAAAAGCGGTGAAGCTAAAAAAGACAGAGACCTTTTTGTAATGACCGAAGGTATTGACGATCCAATGAACCCGGGCATACTAAAAAAAAGACTAGGAAGCCTGTCGTGTACCAAAGTTAAGGTTGCTAAAGGCAAGCTTAAAGACAAAGGAACCACATACGCTAAAGCCCTGCAAAGGTATTTAAACTACCACTGTTAAGCGCTATTTATAAAGAAATAACATTATCATGGCCATATCCTTTAAGAAAGAAATTATCTTAGAAGCTATTCAGCAAGTATTAGCAGAAGCTGAAACAGTAAAGAAAGTAATCGGACCAAAAGGCGGATCTATTGCTCAAGCAGTATCCCCGGAAGAAGAAATCGAGCTTAAGAAAGCTGGTGCTAAGATTGAGCCGATGGAGGAGGATCATAACGAGAATCCAAACGACGAATCAGATATGGCTAAGATACAGCTTCACAATACTGCTAAGTACTGTATCGAACTCTTAAAGATGATTCAAGACGGTCAGCAGTTAGACGCCTGGGTTCAAAGCAAACTTACTGTAGCTTTCGAGCATATTGATACAGTTAAGCATTACCTAGAAGGTGAAGAATATTTAGATTCTACTGAAGCTCCTTCCGAAGAAGAGCCAGAAGCCTTATACGAAGGTGCTACCTGCTGCGGTAGATGCGGCAGAGTTCACGAAAGCTCTCAAGAGTGTAAGAAGCCTTACATTTCAAAAAGTAGTCCTAAGCATTGCAGCAATAAGAAGTAATGAAGATTCAAGATCTAAAAAATATTATTGAAGAAGCTTACTACGAGCTTTTAGCCGAGCAGGGAATGATCTCTACTCCAGCACAAGCTATGTACGAGAAAGCTTGCAAGATGAGTGAAGCTCAACTTAAAACTCTGCTTAACGAACTAGAGACTCAAGAGTTCCTAGATGCTGTTGAAGATGAATTTGATCTAGAGACTCTAGAACTTATGAAAGGAGTACTTCAAAAACGAATTAACTTCTTAAATAAAACTCTAGATATCGCTAATCCTAGAAACGTAGTTAAAGGTTATGCTGGACACCTAACAGAAGCTGAAGGCGACGAGGAAGAAGTACCAGCTGAAGAAGAAACACCTGAGACGGAATTTCCTGATGCAGGAGAGGTAGAAGGTGAAGAAGAAGCTCCTGATGCTACTGCAGATATCTTAGCTAAGTTTCCTACTCTTAAGAAGACGTTAGTTCATTTAATGACTCCTGAATTTGAGGAGTTTGTTGAGAAGGTAGGTTGGATGTCTCCTAAACCATCTACATTTAAAGTAGAGTTTAAGAATGGACAAGACATACTACTAAAGTGGATGGGCAAAGGCTTTGAAGCTACAGTAGAAGGTAAAAGGTATTTCCTACAGAATCTAGCCGAATATCAGCAATGCCTGGATAAGATTACAGACATGCTTGCTTCCGGCCCAATTCAAAGTGGAATGGATGCCGTTAGCGGTGAAGATATCTTCGGGGGAGTAGAAGGCGGTGGCGGAGAGTTTCCTGGAGAAGAAGGAGGCGCCGCAGGAGCTGAAGCTGGAGCTGAAGCCGGTACTGAAGCAGGAGCTGAAGAAACACCAACAGGTGAAGAAGATGTATTTGCAGGAGTGTAATGAACTTGATAGATAAAATAATCACAGAATGGTCATGGAGAACCGCTAAAGGGTACCCTGACATTAATTCTTTAGAAGATATTCAAATACTTAGAGAATTTTTAGGAGAAGAGTTATACGAGGCAGCGTTTAAGCAACTGTCTTTCGGAGATTTAAAAAAATATGGCGGACCCCGTTTAAAAGTTTTACACGATAAAATCGAAAAAGGAGAGTCTTTTCTTGGAATGAACGATAAAGAATACGTACTCTCTTTTGTTAACGACGAGTATGCTACTTTATTTGCAAATCAAGATATTGATGGAATTGCTCAAATAGGAGCTCCAAGAATAAACAGTTTTCCTTTTTTTGAAGATGAAAACGGAAACTCTGTCACTATTGGGGACTTACTTAAAGCACCTGAATTTGGTGGAAAAGGGCAAGGATCAGGAACTACAAAAGAGGATTTAGCATTAGCAGGTATTAATAGCGCCTTACAGGAGTTAGGAGCTATCGATCTAAAGTTATCTCCAAATGGAAATGTCTATAAAGGTATTGTTAAAGCTTCAACAGTACCCGGAACTCCTAAGGCTGATTTTACATTAGATACGGAAAAAGGACCTGTGATCTTTATCTCACATAAAGACGGTTCTAAGCCAACTGACTTTCAACAGTACGGAGGATTTACCGGATTAATGGAAGAACCTGAAATTAAAGCTTTTATTGAAGATGTTAGTAAACTTACTAACGGATCATTAGAACCTAAACAGAGTTTTAAAAGAGCATTAAAAGGAGAAGAGATTAAATTAAAAGCTATTTACGGGCTAGAACAGAGCACGGAAAATTTTAATATTAATAACTGCCAGGTAGTATACCAAGGAAACGTTAAATTTGTTAAACAACCCGACAACAGTTATTTAGTAGAAAGTAACCACACATTATTAAACCCAGAACTCCCAACAGGAGGCTACGAACCTATCTTGTATGTAAGCTACAGAAAAGGAAGAAATTCAGCTGGGTTATTAAACTGTAGGTTTGGAATTTACCCAACTGCTAAAGCAGCATCAACGGTTACAGAAATTTAAACATTATATATTTATATAAAAGTTATGAATAAACTACCGTACTTAATCGCCCTCATTGCAATCGTAATTGCAGCAATGTATGCTACGGGACTACACAACCCGTATAAGGCAGCTTACCTACAGGAATTAAAAGACCAGAAAGAAGCTAGCCAGGCTAGAGAACTACAATTAGTAAAACGTATTGACTCATTAGCTTTTGCAGCCGGCTTACTACAAGCACAGGCTGACTCTATTGAGAACGCTTTAGATATCGAGGAAGCAAAACGTAAAAGAGAAAGAGATGCATACAATAAAAAAATTGCTGAGCTTAGCAGGCTTTCTGTTGATAGCCTTCCCGGCTACTTCGCAAAGCGTTACAATCGTTAACGGAGACACTTTAGTTTGTTTTCCTGATCATATGGTTAGGCAGATTATTGCCGACCTAGAAGCTGGTGACTTCTGTAAAGAAGAAAAGATTAGCTTAGAAAAGAGCATTGAAGACTATAAGAAGCTTGTAGAGACTAATAAAGCTCAAATTGCTAACCTACAGCAGAGACTAGTCACTTATGACGATATCTTTATTGAAAAAGAAAGTCAGATTGCCATTAGAGATAAAGAAATAACAGTACTGGGTAAAGAAAAGAAAGCTAAATTCTGGACCGGACTTACCTTCGGTGCATCTGGAGGAGCTCTAGCAACGGTACTTCTTCTACTATTATGAGTGAACAGCAGAATGTTAAGCAGATAGTAATACAAGAATACGCTAAATGTGCCAAAGACCCGGCATATTTTATGCGTAAGTACTGTTATATTCAGCACCCTCAAAGAGGACGTATACTATTCAACCTTTACCCATTCCAGGACAAAGTACTTTACTTATTCAGAGATCATCAGTACCTTATTACTCTTAAATCAAGACAGTTAGGTATCTCAACTTTAGCAGCAGGCTATTCACTATGGCTGATGCTCTTTCATAAAGACAAAAACGTACTAGCTCTTGCAACCACACAATCTACTGCACGTAACCTTGTAACTAAGGTACAGTTTATGTACGATCAGCTTCCTAGCTGGTTAAAATTAAAAGCAGTAGAGAAGAATAAACTCTCACTAAGACTTACTAACGGTTCTAGAATAGCAGCTAAATCATCTAACTCAGATGCTGCTCGTTCAGAAGCTGTATCTCTACTCTTAATTGATGAGGCTGCGTTCATTGATAATATTGATGAAACGTTTGCAGCCGCTCAACAGACCCTTGCAACCGGTGGTCAATGTATGGCTCTATCAACTCCTAACGGGATTGGTAACTGGTTCCACCAGACTTGGGAAAAAGCAGAAACAGGTGAAAACTCCTTTGTACCTATTAAGTTACCTTGGACCGTACACCCTGAAAGAAGTCAATCCTGGAGAGATCAACAAGACAATGACCTAGGACCTAGAATGGCAGCACAGGAATGTGACTGTGACTTCTTATCATCAGGTGATACAGTATTTGAACCAGAAGATCTAATCTTCTATGAAACTACAGCACAGCAAGACCCTTTAGAGAAAAGAGGAGTATCGGGCGATTACTGGATATGGGAATACCCAGACTATATGAAATCATATATGGTTGTAGCTGACGTTGCCAGAGGGGACGGACAAGACTATTCTACCTTTCACATATTTGATGTTGAAGCAGCCACTCAAGTAGCAGAATTTAAAAGCAAAGTACCTCCTAAGGAATTTGGTAACATGTTAGTAGGAGTAGCAACTGAGTATAACAATGCAATGCTAGTAGTAGAAAATGCTAACATCGGATGGTCTACGATTGAACAGATTATTGAAAGAGAGTACGCTAACCTCTACTACTCATCAAGATCAGAACAGGATACTGTAGAGACTTATATGAATAAGATGGAACGAGGAAACTTAGTTCCTGGCTTTACAATGTCTATGCGCACTCGTCCTTTAGTTATTGCTAAGATGATGGACTACGTAAGAGAAAGATCTGTAACCATTAAATCTCAGAGACTCTTAAAAGAGATGAGAGTATTTGTATGGAAGAACGGTAAAGCACAAGCACAGACTAGCTATAATGATGACTTAGTAATGGCCTTTGCTACCGGACTATACGTCAGAGATACAGCATTAAGATTAAGACAGCAAGGAATAGATCTATCAAGAGCATCCTTATCTGCCATGGGAAACCTAAATCAAAGACAAGGAGCCGCGTATTCAGTTGGAAATATGCAAAATAATCCGTATACTATAGATACTCCACATGGCCAAGAGGATATATCTTGGTTACTGTAGTAGTACTATTTATAATTAAACTCTCCTTAAATGGCTGATACTTCTTTATTTGGTAGATTACAGAGACTTTTCTCTACCGACGTAGTAATTCGTAACGTGGGCGGCAATCAGCTGAAAATCGCCGATGTTAACCATATTCAGAGCACCGGTCGCTATGAGACAAACTCATTGGTAGATCGCTTCTCTCGTTTATACATCTACAATAATAAGAATATCTTCAATCCGAACCTTAACTATCAGACGTTAAGAATTCAATTATATTCGGATTATGAAGCAATGGATACAGATCCAATTATCGCTTCTGCATTAGATATTCTAGCCGACGAAGCATGTCTTAAAAACGATGTAGGAGATATTCTTACCATTAAGACATCAGATGAGAATATTAAAAAGATTCTAACTAACTTATTTTACGACGTCCTTAACATCGAGTTTAACCTCTGGTCTTGGACTCGTAATATGGTTAAGTACGGTGACTTCTTTTTGAAGCTAGAGATTGCTGAGAAGTTCGGTGTATACAACGTACTACCTTATACTGTGTACAGTATGGTACGTCATGAAAGCCAGGATCCAGACAATCCTGCTAAAGTACAATTTACTATTGACCCAGACGGAATTGCCTCCTCTACCGATCCAAACTATATCCCTAGACATAAGGACAAAGTAATACTATTGGATAACTACGAGGTAGCGCATTTCCGTTTATTATCAGATACTAACTACCTACCTTACGGACGTTCTTATATTGAGCCTGCTAGAAAGATCTTCAAGCAGTTAACTCTGATGGAAGATGCGATGTTAATTCACCGTATCATGAGAGCTCCTGAGAAGAGAGTATTCTATGTTAACGTAGGTCAGATCCCACCAGCCGAAGTTGAGCAGTTCATGCAAAAGACTATCAACGGTATGAAAAAGACTCCTTACGTTGATCCTCAAACAGGTCAATACAATCTGCGTTTTAATATGCAGAACATGATGGAGGATTTCTACATCCCTGTTAGAGGTGGAGATGCTACTACTCGTATCGATACTACAAAAGGTCTAGAGTACGACGGTACAAATGACGTGGAATACCTTAGAGACAAAATGTTTGCCGCACTTAAAGTACCTAAAGCATACTTCGGGTATGAAGGAGATTTGCAAGGTAAAGCGACATTGGCTGCGGAAGACATTCGTTTTGCTAGAACAGTAGAACGCATCCAACGCATACTTGAATCAGAGTTAACTAAGATCGCTTTAGTACACCTTTATACTCAAGGCTATAAGAATGAAAGTTTAACTAATTTTGAGCTTAAACTAACTACTCCTTCTATCATTTATGAGCAAGAGAAAATTGCTCTTATGAAAGAAAAGATTGATCTAGCCTCTCAGATGGTAGAAAGCAAGATGTTCTCTACAGACTATATCTACGAAAGTATCTTTAACTTATCAGAAGATCAGTACAACGAACAGAGAGATCTAATTAGAGAAGATAGTAAGAGAGCCTTTAGAGTTGCTCAGATTGAAAACGAAGGTAATGACCCAGCTAAATCTGGAGTTACTTACGGTACACCTCACGACCTTGCTTCTATGTACGGTAGAAGAGGAATGGATACTCCTAAGATGCCTGTAGGATATGATGAAGGGAATCCCGAAGGAAGACCTCAAATCCATGCTTCTACTTATGGAACTCAAAATAGCCCATTTGGTAGAGATGCTCTAGGTCAACATGATATGCATGGTGGCTACGATAATGAGGAAGATTCTACTATTAATGTAACTGAAGACACACAAGCTAGCAGTGTTATAACTAAATCAGTGTTCTACCAAAACCAAGATATCTTCAAACCTAAGAAGAGCTTAATCTTTGAGAAAAAAGAAGAACCGCAATCAAGTTTGCTTGATGAAAGCAATATTAAAGATTTAGGGCAGTAACATATATTTATATTAGTAGAATAGCATACTCATGAAAATAAAGCATTCGAAGTACAAAAACACTGGATTGATCTTTGAGCTGCTGGTAAAGCAGATCGCTGCCGATACTCTGTCCCGTAAAGACTCGCCGGCCGTTAAGATCATGAAGAAGTTTTACACCGGTAAGACTTCCTTAGTCCGTGAATTTAAATTGTACGAATACATCCTTAAGAATAAAGGAGTAAGTCAATCCAAAGGAGAGACTATCGTTTCCACTATTATCGAAATTTCTCGTAAGTTAGAAAGAGAGACAATCAAGAAGCAGAAGTACGATCTTATCGCTGAGATTAAAAACAGCTACGACCTCGATGAGTTCTTCTCAATGAAGGTAAGAGACTATAAAGCTCTAGCTGCCCTATATTGCTTAATGGAAGCACAGAATGCTGACTTAGCCGATCCACAGACTTTAGTGGATAATAAAATGACTGTATTAGAGCATTTAACTGAATCTAAGCAAAACGAAGAGGACGTTAAAGATGCTTTAGTTGAAGAATATGCAAAGTATGATAAGGATCTTAGAATGCTTACATACAAGATTTTACTTGAGAAGTTTAACGGTGAATATGCCAACCTACTTCCAGAACAGAAAGCTATCTTAAGAGAGTTTATTACTGCTTCCGAATCTCAAGTAAAACTTAGAACAATGATTAACGAGGAGCTTGAAAAAATTGGCCTTGCTGTCGAGAAGATGAAGACTAAGGTTAGTAACGATATCGCTAGAATTAAACTAGACGAGGTTGCTAAGACTATCAAGCCCCTTTCAAAACAAACTCGTATTAACGATACCCACATCGTAAACCTACTACAGTATTACGACTTAGTTAACGAGCTTAATACCTTATGAAAAGAAGTGAAGTAGCAGAACTATTAAGAGAGTATGTTAGAGAACAACTCTCAGAAATGAACACTACTGGTGCAGTAGGAGCATATCAAACTCCTAATGCTTTTTCAAAAGACGATCGCGATAACTTAGCCACTAAGTTTATGGCTAAAATGGGTTTCAAGAAGACACAACGACCAAACAGACCTTCTAGCACTAAAATGGTAGACTACAGACAATGAAAACATTACAAGAGAAATACAACGCTGTCGCCGAAGGTAGCTTCGCGAAATCCCAATTTGTTAGAGATGCTAGTATGCAACTACCTAACCTTATCTCTAAGGTTAATAGCTACGATGATACTGTAAATATTCTCAAGAATAGAGGTATGATTGCTGAAGCTAAGATGCAAGAACCTAAGTACTCTACAGCTAAGCCTGAGGATGCAATTGCTCCTGATGTATTAGATACAGGTATCAAATTTGAGCTTGATAACAAATACGGTACTTTAGACGTTACTCCAGAGCAATATGAGAAATGTAAAGCAATGGCTGTTAGTAACCTAGCTAAAGACGTACTCTACTACGTTAAGCAAGATAGCATTCAGCTAGAGACTCCAGGAGAGAAAATGGAGAAGGTAGTAGTTAAGGAAGAAGTTAGCGAGATGGGTAATGAGCCTGTAATACTAAACAAAGCTTTAATTACCGGCTTACTTAAAGACTTTTTAGCTGATGCTGATCCTAGAGACGAAGTTGCTAAAGCTTATGTAGCTTCCGTAATGAGAGACTTTAAATCAGGAGATCCTTCTAGAACAACTCAGTATGCTACTTGGCAGTCAATGGACGATCTAGAGGACGACTTCAATGATTATATGGGTCAAAGAATGGATGAGAAGAAAGACGGCCCTGTATACCCTGAAGATAAGCATACATTAACTCCTGACGAGCTTGGATATGATGTAGACGAAGGAACTACACTTGAGCTTTCTGACGAAGAGATGGAAAAACTTCATAAAGACGGTAAAGTAACATTAGCCAACGGAAGCGTACTACACTATGTAGGTAAAGTAGCCGAATACGAAGCACCTAAATACTCAGAAGAGGAACTAGCTCAGATCTCTAAAGATCAAGAAGAGCACGATGAGGAAACTTTACGTCGTGAACGTGGTCTAGAAGAACAACAGCTTAAAGAGTTATTCAAGAAGATCATTACTAAAGTAATTACAGAGTAACCATGGCAAACGTATTAGTAGAATATACCCCATTTAAATCTGTTCTTAGAGAATCTAAGGAAAGACCGGGCGTTTTTGAAGTCGAAGGCGTAATGCAAAGAGCAGGAGCTCAAAACCAAAACGGCAGAGTATACGATAAGAAAGTTCTACTTAGAGAAGTTAACAACTACCTAGAAAACTTTGTTAAAGTAGGTAATGCCTATGGTGAATTAGATCACCCAGAGTCTCCAATTGTATCTCTAAAGAACGCCTCTCACGTAGTTAAAGATCTATGGTGGGACGGCGACGATTTATGCGGTAGAGTAGAGTTACTTAATACTCCAGCCGGGAATATTGTAAAAGAAATTATTAAAGGTGGACACACCATCGGTATCTCTTCTAGAGGTACTGGATCTGTTAAACCTACAAACGAAGGATATTTAGAAGTTCAAGATGACTTCGAGCTAGTGTGTTGGGACTTTGTTTCCAATCCATCTACTCACGGAGCATTTATGAACCCTATTTCATTGAACGAAGGAGCTGTAAAGCAAGATAAGTATGGTAAATTAGATTCCATTCTTAACGACATCTTAAGAGCTTAATTTTTAAATTTATTTGTTATGACATCACAAGAACTATTTGACAGGATTGCTGAACATTTCACAACCCTAGAAGCCGAACACGGAAAACCAACTAAAGCTGCTCACTCTAGAGCTAGAAAGGCAGCCGGAGAGATTAAAAAGCTTATTACAGAGTATAGAAAAGCTTCAACAGCTGAAGATAAAGCCTAATCATGGGTAAGTATCAGAAAGAGAATCAAAAGCCTCTTAGCAGAGCTTCTAAGATGAAGAGAAGCAAGAGAATGCAAGCCAATCATCAAGTGATGAAAAAATTGGAACAAAGCATTTAAGAAGCCTGCTACCTTAGGCGCCCCGCTCCGGCGGGGTTTTTTTTTTGTTTTTTAGTTTCCGGATGTATTTATATATGAATATATCGTCCGATACGATATCTATATTATAAAAATTTTATTACGTTTGACCGCTCGGTCACAATTAAACGTAGAAATCACAAGTTAACATTATGGCTAACAAAGATTTATTCAAGCAGGCTATTGCTGATGCTAAATCTATTCGTGAAGCTGCTATCACTAACGCAAAACTTGCTTTAGAGGAGTCGTTAACTCCACAGTTAAAAGAGCTTTTAGCTCAACGTTTAGCTGAGATGGAAGAAGAAGCAGAGAACCAAGAGGTTCTTGCTGAAGCTGAAGTTGAAGAGACTGAAACTATGGAAGAAGGCGACTACAAAGAAGAAGTAGCGGAGGCTGAAGAAGCTGAAGAAAAAGAGGAAGAAGAAGGTGAAGAAGCTGGTGAAGAAGAAGCTGAGGGTGACTCTGAAGAATCAGAGGACGAAGCTGAAGAAGATCTAGAGGTTGAAGACATGACTGTCGATGACCTTAAAGACCTAATCCGTGATATCCTTTCTCAGGAAATGGGTGACATGGAAGCGCCTGAAGGTGAAGAAGGTGATGAGGAAGCTGAAGATATGGTAGGCATGGATATGACTGCTGAACCTGAGGCTGAAGCCGGAGAGGAAGAAATTAACCTCGACGAACTCATGGCTGAACTCGCTGAAATGGCTAAAGACGAAGATACTGTTGAAGAGACTATCAACGATCCAGAGACTGAAACTGCTCACGGTAACGTCGCAGAAGAAGAAGAGACTATGGAAGAAGGACCTATGGATAAGATCAAGCAATTAGTTGCTAAGATGCAGCAAAACGCTAAAGAGGGTAAACCACTTATCGATGACGAATTCTTCAAGTTTGCTGAGAAAATGGATATCTTAGATCCAGGTACAGTTACAGCCGGTATGGCTAAGTCTGGTTCTGGTAAGACATCCTCTATCGGTGAAGAACTCGCTGAAGCTATGGAGACTATCGAAGCTCTTCGCAAAGATCTTAATGAAGTAAACTTACTAAATGCTAAGTTACTTTACGTTAATAAGGTATTCAAGGCTAACGCCCTTACTGAATCACAGAAAGCTACAGTTATTGCTGCTTTCGACAAAGCTGAGACAGTTAAAGAAGTTAAGCTTGTTTTTGAAACGGTTAGCGAAAACATTCCTTCTGGTAAAAAAGAAGTAGTTAAGGAAGCCAAGGGCTTTGCTTCAGCTGCTGTAGGAACATCTGACAAACCAGAAGTAATTGCTGAAGCTAATCAGGCTGTATTACGCATGCAAAAACTTGCAGGAATTATTAAATAACTTTAAATCCAAAATTTATCATGGAATTAAATTCTCTATTAAACGAGTCAGCTCAAGGCTTCAAGAGCTTACAAGCTGACGCAACTCGTTTAGCTGATAAGTGGTCTGCTACAGGCTTACTTGAGGGCTTAAACAACGAGATCGAGAAAAATAGCATGGCTATGATCCTCGAAAACCAAGCTAAGCAGCTTGTAAACGAAATGAACTCTACTGGTGGCGGTGCTATCGGTACTGCTACAGCTAACGCTGAGCAATGGGCTGGTGTTGCTTTACCACTTGTGCGTAAAGTATTCGCTCAGATCTCTGCTAAAGATTTCGTTTCTGTTCAACCAATGAACCTTCCTTCTGGCCTAGTATTCTATCTTGACTTCAAGTATGGTAACGGTGTTAACGGTCGTACTCTAGGTGACAACCTTTACGGTAACGTTTCTACTGCTAACAGCAAAATGACTGTTGATCTAGAAGTTGCTGGTGGTCTTTACGGTGCTGGACAATTCGGTTACACAATCAACCCAGTTGCTACTGCATCTCTAGCTATCACAGCTGGTACTGCTACTTCAGCTTCTGTTGGCTACCAAGATGGTGTTAACCCAAGCGACTATAAGACTTACGCAATCACTTTTGCTCAAGCTATTGATACTAAAGGTGTTCGTGCTTTCCGTCTTTCTTCTGGCTCTGCCGCTTACGGTGCCGCTAGCGACATCACAACTAACCCAGAATTCACTACTGTATCTGGTAACACAGTTACTTTCGTAGTTGCTGCTTCTGCGGTTACTGCTGCTAACTTAACTGACGCTGCTGCTGTATTCCACCTTCAGCCATCTGACAACACTCGTGGTGATTTCGAATTCACTGACGGTGTAGGTGATACAACTCCAGTTATCCCTGAGATCAACGTATCTCTTGCTTCTGAAGCTATCGTTGCTAAGACTCGTAAGTTAAAAGCACAATGGTCTCCAGAATTCGCTCAAGATCTTAACGCTTACCACAGCATCGACGCTGAGGCTGAGTTAACTTCTCTTCTTTCTGAGTATATCTCTATGGAAATCGATCTCGAGATCCTTGATATGCTTATCCAAGATGCAGTTACTACTGAGAAGTGGTCTGCTGAGAACAACAAGATCTGGGCTAACGGTGCATGGCAGACTACTGCTGTAGCTGATTTCTACAACACTCAAGGTCAGTGGTTCCAAACTCTTGGTACTAAGATCCAGAAAGTGTCTAACAAGATCCACCAGAAGACTTTACGTGGCGGTGCAAACTTCCTAGTAGTTTCTCCTTCTGTTGCTACTATCCTTGAGTCAATTCCTGGATATGCTGCCGAGACTAACGGTGACAAGATGGACTTCGCAATGGGTGTTCAGAAAGTAGGTTCACTTAACTCACGCTTCCGTGTTTATAAGAACCCTTACATGACTGAGAACGTTATCCTTATGGGTTACAGAGGTAGCCAGTTCCTAGAGACAGGTGCTGTTTATGCTCCATATGTACCATTAATGATGACTCCATTAGTATACGATCCTAAGAACTTCACTCCAACGAAGGGTATTATGACTCGTTACGCTAAGAAGATGATCCGTCCTGAATTCTACGGTAAGATCTGGGTTTCTGACCTAGCTACTGTTTAATTCATCCTTACATAGGAAAATTTGAGGGGGCCTTCGGGCCCCTTCTTTTTTTATCGTATATTAGTTATAAATCTATTTATACAATATAAACCAACGTTACGAATATATGAGTTCGAATCACCACGAAGACGAGATCTTCAAAGCTAAGAGACGACCAAAGAACCCTATTAAGTTTAATATTTCTCTCAACGATGAACAGAAAGCTGCGAAGGAAGTTATACTCACTAATCCCATCACCGTTCTACGTGGTATGGCTGGAAGTGGTAAGACTCTGGTGGCAGTTCAATGTGCGCTTGACCTCTTATTCACGAAACAGGTCAACAAGATTATCATCACGCGACCAACAGTGGCTAAAGAAGACATTGGCTTCCTCCCAGGAGACATCCGCGAAAAAATGGACCCCTGGCTTGCGCCGATTTATCACAACCTATACCTCTTATATTCAAAAGAAAAAATCGACAGGGAAGTAGAAGAAGGTAATATTGAAATCCTTCCATTCGCTTTTATGAGAGGACGTACTTTCGTTAACACATTTGTTATTGTTGATGAAGCACAAAACGTTACTCATACCCAGATGGAAATGGTCTTAGGTAGACTGGGTATGAATAGCTGGATGGCTATCTGTGGAGACATAGCTCAGATTGATTTACGAGATAAAAGACAGACTGGTTTTTCATTCTTAAATCGCTTAGAGGAGAACGTTAAAGGCTTTAGGGTTGTAACGTTATTACAAAATCATAGACACCCTATCGTCGAACCTATACTTAATGTATACCAAACATTCAGGGATTAAAAGCAGAGTTACTATTTATATATAAACTCGAACTATGGCTGATATCGCAATCTGGGAAGGCTCATCTCAATTTCAAGCCGGACAGACTCCATTCGCATTCTATGACACAGATGCTGACTTTATAGCTGATGCTGATAAGGTAGCTAAGTTTTGTGCACAGAGATTGGGGTATCCATTGATGGATGTAGAACTACAATCTGGTTCTATCTATGCTTGCTTTGAAGAAGCAGTAACCACTTACGGTAACGAAGTATTTCAGTACAAGATTAGAGAGAATTACCTATCTATGGAGGGTGATTCATCAGCTACATCGTATAATAGTAAGTTAATAGAAGGATCTTTAGGGAGAGTTATTGAAATTGCTGAAAATTACGGTACAGAAGCAGAAGTAGGAGGTAATGTTACTAAATACTCAGGATCTATCACAGTAACTGCCGGCACTCAGAGTTACGATTTAGATGCCTGGGCTACTGCACAAGGAATCACCGGAGGAATTGAGATTAGAAAGGTATTTTACGAGTCTCCACCGGCGATCTTACGTTATTTTGACCCATATGCAGGTACTGGTACAGGTATTCAGTCATTAATGGACGCTTTTGACTTTGGATCATACAGTCCAGGTGTAAACTTCCTGTTAATGCCTGCTTCTTACGACATTTTAAAGGTTCAAGCCATCGAATTTAACGATCAGATCAGAAGATCGGCATATTCCTTTGAAGTAGTCAATAATCAGCTTAAATTATTCCCTGTACCTAAGCAAGACGGTGCTATGTGGTTCGAATACTACAAGAAAAGCGACAAAAAAGGTGCAGTTAAGGATAGTTCCTCTGGATTAATTACCAATGTAGGTGAGGTACCTTATGATAATGTTACTTATAGCACTGTAAACTCAGTAGGAAGACAGTGGATCTACCGTTATACGTTAGCTCTTACTAAAGAACTCCTAGGATACATTAGAGGTAAGTACCAACAGATACCTGTACCGGGTTCAAACACAGGATTAAACCAAGCAGACCTGCTTACAGATGCAAGATCTGAGAAGATATCCTTACTTACTGAGCTAAGAGAGATGTTAGACCAAACGTCTAAGAAGGCTCAACTAGAAAGAAAGGCTGACGAATCAGATAATCTTAAGAGAATCACTACTCAAGTACCAATGACAATCTTTATAGGATGATGAAGCTAGGTAACATACTACTTGAAGAGACGTATAAGATGTTTAGAACTTATATGTACCTTGAATTTGACGATACCGATATGGATGTATCGACACTAGCTAATATTGTACGCGGTCTACCACAGGTAGCTGTAGTAAATAACAAATCAGATAAAGAAGATCCTAGGCCTAGAGCTTTATTCCAAGTAAAAATTGCAACTACCAAACCACCTACTGAAGCATTTCAGATACTACAGAAGGATGTGATGACTAGAGTTTCAGAAGTAAAGAAATGTCAAATTTCAGAACGCCACGTAGAGGAGGTTAACTTATGAGTATATTCGGTAGTCAAAGAGATTTCGGTTTAATTAAAAAGATGAACCGTGCTCTGCTCAGAGATATTATCGAGCAGGAGATTGGCTATTATAAAATCTCACTTAACGAGACTCAAGCTAACATCTACGGAGAGTCTAGCGAAAAGATGTACTACAGCCCTGTATTAATGCAGTGTTTGATTACTAGAGGAGATCAAGTATATACTGTAGATGATTTTGGACCTGATCTTACTCGTACTTTATCATTTGCATTTTTAAGAGATGATTTAGTTGATCAGAACTTAGTACCTGAAGTAGGAGACATTATCATGCTAAATGAAAACTACTACGAAGTAGACATAGTAAGAGAGAATCAATTCTTCTTCGGTAAAGATAATAATTACAACTACGGAAGAACAGGTGAACACGGAGCTAGTATTTCAATTGTCTGTGATGCTCACTTAACGAGAACAGACAAACTAAACATTACACAAGTTAGACCGTAATGGCGCAGTATAAAAGAAAAAAACCGACACCGAAAACTCAATCGGAGTTAGCACGTGAGCAAATACAAGCTTATGATGCTACCAGAGGTACTGTGCCTGCTTCTACAAAACTAAACAGAGAGAATCAGCTTTCACTTAAAGACGATACGGTAAAACTTCCTGTTGTAAGTTTAAAAGACATCGATGAAGCAATCGTATACTACTTTAAGAATATAATTAAACCATCAGTTGTACAGAATGGCAGTAAGCTTGACGTACCAATTCTCTACGGATCACCAGAAAGATGGGCAGCTGTACAAAAGGACGGCTTCTATAGAGACAAAGACGGTAAGCTTCAAGTGCCGTTAATCATGTTCCGTAAAAGTAACATTGAGAAGAATAGATCATTAGGTAATAAGCTAGACGGTAACGAAGTTAGTAACTTTGTTATTTACGAAAAGAAGTATTCCAAGAGAAACATCTACGATAGATTTTCCTTAATTTCTAATCGTCAACCATCCAAAGAACTCTACGGAGTTGTAATACCAGATTACGTTACAGTAACCTACCAATGTATTATCTATACCGATTATGTAGAGCAATGTGACAAGCTAATTGAAGCATTAAACTTTGCTTCTGATTCATACTGGGGGGATAAAGAACGCTACCGCTTTAGAGCTAGAATTGATTCCTATACTCCTACCATTGAGATGGCTCAAGGAAGTGATAGAGCAGTAAAGGCTACATTTAGCTTAGTGCTCCACGGGTATATTATCACAGATACTTACAACCGCGATAAAGCTAACCTTAAGAAATTCTACTCTAAGGCTCAGGTTAACTTTGGATTCGAGACTGTAGGAGATTTAGAAACGTTAACAGCAGCATCTAGAACACCTCAAGAAGCAGCTCCGGCTAGATTCTTTGACAGTCAGATTGGTGCATTCCAACCACCACCAGGAACAGGAGGTATGACAGGAGCAGAGATTACATTTATTAGCTTGAACACAACAGCTATAGCGGATACAGTCATCAGTAATAAAGCTACGTTTAACAACCGTACTATTGCCACAGCACCTTCAGGCTTTACTATCGATGAATCAAGCTTCCAGGTATACGTTAACGGTATCTTAATCCCATCTACTCAGAGAACAACATCTCAAGTAGGAGCTAATATTGAAGTACTCTTTGATACCAACGCAATTCAGTACGAAATGCTACCGGACTTTGAAGTTATATTAGCAGGTAAGTTTACATAATATGGCACGAGTTCACCTATCACAACTAAACCCTTCTGGTTCGCTAAATATCACAGGTAGCTTTAGCGTAGCTGGTCAATCTGTATTCTATCAGACCGATAGTACAATAGCAGCATTAATAGTATCAGGAGCCATGGAGATTGTTAAATCTACTCTAGCAGCACAAGCTGTTTCTGGTTCACTTTCGATTCAAGGCCTCGGCACTCTTGCAGATACTGGATCAAGAGAGACCATCGATCTCGGTACAGATGACTTTTAATTAAAATACATATAAGGTTAGGAGCCGGCTTATCGCCGGCTTTCCTATTTATTATAGTCCTATATAGGGCAACCCGGTATATACCTTCAAAACGTTACCATACATATGGCTCAAACATTAAGACTGAAGCGATCCTCCGTTCCAGGAAGAGTGCCAACCACGGCCACTCTGCAGACTGGTGAGATCGCGATAAATACAGCCGACGGCTTAGTGTACATCCGTAAGGATGACGACACTATTATTCCGTTATTGGGAGCCAATACAACCATCACCGGATCAATCACTTTACTAGGTAGCGTAGAAGCAACATCATTTACTGGATCCTTCTCAGGATCAGCTGAAGGGCTTAGAGGAGTAGTATTAGATTACTCTGCATCTGCTGGTGACGGTATGCTAGCCTTTACGTACAACGGGTCTGCCGATGCTATTATTAGCTTAGATACAGGATCGAATCATTTTGTTAACGCTGTAGTCGACTTAATCGGTACTACCCCACCGAATATTATAGCTCAAGATACAACTGGAGCAGGAGGTATAGATTTATCTTATAACTCAACCACAGGAGTACTTAGCGGTTCACTTCTCTACTCAGACATACAGCTGGGTTCTACCTCTATACAACTTGGTAACTCTGCTGCTTCAGTAACAAACTTTAATCTCGAGAATACAAAATCTACCGGATCCTTCTCAGGATCATTTGTAGGAGACCTTACCGGTACCTTATCAACCTCTGCTTCAGCAGGACCGGGTATACTGCCGTTTACTTTTGATGGTACGTCCAACGCAACTGTTGGAATCGATTCAGCTTCGTATGAATTTAGGAAAGCAGTACACGATTCAATTATAATCGTGGATACTTATACCTCATCAGGTATTAATTTAGAGTTTAATGAGATAGGTCAGAGCTTCTACTTATCTGCACACCTACAGAGTCCGTTTATGACCGTAGGTAGCTCGTACTTACAACTATCAGGTATTTACGAAAGCCTTAGCGATTTAACCTTAATTAACACTACCGCATCAGGATCATTTACAGGATCGTTCACCGGTAATTTAGAAGGTACTTCTAGCTGGGCAGAAAATGCAGCAACAGCTTCTTCAGCTGACGATTTTCTAGTAAGAGGAGATCTAAATGTAAATGGTACTGTAACAGCGAGAGAATTTCATACAACGTTTGTTTCTGCTTCAATAGTATACTCTTCCGGTTCAACAAAATTCGGTGATACAGCAGATGATATACATCAATTTACAGGTTCTGTAACTGTTGACGGAAACACCAAATCAGATGACGTTACAATTAACGACTGGGGATCAATATCTGCTTCTCTCTCTAGTATCTCTACTAGTGCATCCGGTCAAACGTTACAGCAGGTAACTACTAATGGAAACTCTACTACTTTAGTAATTAGTGCTTCTAATTTAAACATTACAGACTTTCCAGATGTATCTGCTTCTTTAGCTAGTTTAGGAAACTACAACCTGCAGAACATCACAGATAAAGGAAACTCTACTACTTTAGTAATTAGTGCTTCTAATTTAAATATTACAGGATTTCCTGATGTATCTGCTTCTCTAGCAGACCTATACGGTACTTCAGCGAGCTTTGCAAGCGAGTTAACTCTCGTATCTGCAACAGCTTCAGCAGCATATAATTTTACATTACAGGATATCACAGATAATGGAAACAGTACTACCTTAGTAGTATCAGCTTCCAACTTAAATATCACAGGCTTCCCAGACGTTTCTGCTTCTTTAGCAGCAATAAGCGGCAGTACCGTAACTGCAAATGCACTAACGTTACAGGAAGTAACTGACAATGGAAACCAGACAACAAATCACGTATCAATCAGCAGTAGCTTAAACGTACAAGATTCTATATACTCTAAAGGAGAGGAAGTATTAGATTTTGCAGTAGCTATGGCAATAGCATTAGGATAAGATGGCAAACACATTCAAAAACAAAGTAATAGCAGCAATAGGTCCAGTAGCCGAAGGTTATACTGTTCCTGCTTCTACAACTACAACTGTAATCGGTATGGCAATTGCTAACCGTACTGCAGCTACTATCACAGTAGATGCTGAGGTAGTAGATACTTCTGCAGGTGTTACCGCATACTTACTTAAAGACGGTATTATTGCAGCAGGAGGAAGTTTAGTTGTTGTAGGAGGAGATCAAAAAGTAGTACTAGAAACTACAGATGTTTTACAAGTGGCTTCTAACGTATCTTCTTCAGCAGATGTAGTTATATCAATGATGGAAACAACCTAAGATAGATGAGCAATAAAACGTACATAGGTTTACATCCTAACAACCTTAACCGTACAGAGTACGGGCAAGTCGTTCTCTACGTTGAAGGAGAACCGGTTGCCTTTTTCTCCGGATCTCAGGATGTTATAATTAGCGGAAGCCTTGCTATTGAAGGTATTACAAACGTATCTGCTTCTATTGCAGCAGCATTAAGTCTGGATACCGGTAGCTTTATGATCACAGGCTCTGTAAACAACGATACTATTACGTTTACTCAAGGAGACGGCACTACATTTGATATTATTATCACTAGTGTTACATCTTCTATAAGTGCATCATTTGCTCAAAATACATTAAGCGCATCTTATGCTGCGACAGCATCGTCTGCTGATGCATTTTTAGTAAGACAGGACCTTACAGTACAAGGAATAGTAACAGCTAAGGAGTTTCATACAGAATTTGTAAGTGCATCAATTATTTATCAGTCTGGCTCTACTAAATTTGGCGATACTTCAGACGATACTCATGCATTCACAGGATCAGTAACTGTAACAGAAACCATATCATCTTCAGACGCATACATTAACGACTGGGGATCGATATCAGCTTCTTTATCTACTATTCAAGATGCATCAAGCGGTATATCACTAGAACAAGCAGCTGCTATTGGTAATACAATCACAGGTTCGAGCATCGGTATTGGAACAAGCTCTCCAACTAATACTCTACATGTAGCAGCTAACAGTGATTACCCTGTTAAGATACAGTCTTTAAATCTTACAGGAGATCCCTACCTAGAAGTAGGCGGTCAATCATTAAGAATTATCGACCCAGACGGAGGTATTTTCAGTATATGGTTTGACAGTAACTCAGGAGCATCCCCAACTAGAATAATAACTTTTGGAGAAAATTCCTTTAACGTTACAGGCAGTGTTTCTGTAGGTCAAGATCTTAGCATTGGAACAATTACAAACGCTACAGTAGACACAGATAAATTCTTAGTATCTAACGGAGGTACTGTTGAATATAGAACAGGAGCACAGTTAGCTTCTGATATTGGAGCACAGATCGCAGTTCCTACTCTAGCACAGGTACTATCCTCAGGTAACACCTCTGCGCTAGGTATGTCCGTAGGACCTATCACAGGTTCAACACTTTCAATACAAGGACAGGGGCTAGTAAGTAGTAACTTTTTTGTAGGAAGTAGACTAAGCATTAACGTTGTAGATAACTACGGTACCGATCCTGACAAGTTTTTAGTAATAGATACTACAGGTAGTGTAAAGTATAGAACAGGAGCTCAAGTACGCTCGGATATCGGTGCAATTGGCTCTGGAGATCCTACACTAGATTCTGTAACAGATAACGGCAGTATCACCACTAACAGTATACAGGTAGGAACCATCAGTGGATCTGACTTAAGACTGAGTAACGTACTGCAGAGCGGACTTGATACAGATAAATTTCTAGTACACGGCAGTACAGGTGATGTACTTTACAGAACAGGAGCTCAAGTACTATCAGATATTGGTGCAGCCAGCTCTACATTAAACTTACAGCAAGTTACTGTAAACGGAAACTCTACAAGCACAGCTATTACAGCTTCTGCTCTACGTATCAACGGTTCGGGAGAGTTTACCGGTAACCTAACTGTAGGAGGAACTATAACAGCGCAGGAATTTCATACAGAGTATGTAACCGCTGCAGTGATATACGAATCCGGTTCAACAAAATTCGGTGACACTGTTGATGATACACATACCTTCACCGGGTCTCTTAATGTACTGGGTAACCTAGATTCAACAGATTCGTATATTGACGATTGGGGGTCTATTTCTGCTTCTTTAGCAAGCCTATCCTCTTCAGCAACACCTAGTACCTTTGACGGAGATAGGCCAATCACACAACCTTTACTTCCTACCTTAGTTAACTATAATCCAGGTACTACCACAGTCTCTCAATTCCTTGAGCAGGTATTCTACCCAGATCCAGGCTTTGGTATTGAGATCTTAACTAACGAACCTTTCTATATCTTAGAAAGTGAATTAAGCGGTTCTCATGTTAGAGGAGCTACTACAACTAATACTCCCGTAGGTAACTACTACAATGTATTTGAATCAGCATCATTTACAGCTAATACGTCAGTAACATGGTCCATACAGACTAACTCAGTATTAGATATTGAACCTCTAACAGGTAAGCTCTTTATTAAGATTAATCTTAGCGGTAGTGCTACATACCAAGCACCTAAAGTTATTTCAGGTACAGTAACAGCAAATGCTACTTCTGGAGGATATAAGACAAGAGACTTTACAGTAACCGTACTTGACAATACAGGTCCAACCATTAGTACATCAGATATAACTAACTATTCCCCAAAAGCAGCTAGCTTTGTTACTGCTTCTGGTGCTTATATTGGAGAAGTTTACATTAACGAACAAGCAGATCCTGCAGGACCTCCTACTATTCATACATTTGGGGGAACTAATCCTTCTTTCTTCTCTTCTTCTCTGTATAATCAACTTGCAGGAGTAAGTTACTACAAGATCTATACTACTCAAGCTCTAAACAGTGGAAGCTACGTACTAAACTTTACCGGCAGTGACCTATACGGCAACGAAGCATCAGCCTCTTCTACATTAGTAATTGATGCTAACACAGCACCAGTCTTAACAGTGTTCTTACCATTTAGTGGGCAGATACAAAACTACTCATCAGGGTCTATCTACGGCAGTATTACTGTAACAGATAACGCTGGTGATGCTATTGATACATTTACTCTGTCAGGACCTGATGCCAGTTACTTTGCAGTAAATAGAATATCTTCCAATATGGGAGGACTGAGTGCTAGAGGTCAAGGATCAGGAACAGGTAATGAGAAGTGGGCTGTTAACTTTAATACAACACCTCCATTTACAGGTACATACAATATTACAGCTTCTGCAACAGATAATTTTGCATTCACAGGATCTTTAGCAATTCCTAACACACTATCTGCTACTACTCCTTCACTGCCTTCTCCTAACGGTACATTCTATGTTATAGAAAGTGCATTAACTGGAGCTAGTGTAACTACAGCAACAAGCGGAATTGCAGGAACAGTAGCCACAATGACTACTAACCAGCCCGTTAGCTGGTCCTTATCAGATGACTTAAGTGGAAAGCTAGCAATCTCAGGTAGTGCAGTTGGGTACATTACTCTAAAAGATAATCTAAGTGGCTCAGCCTACCAAAATGGTAGCGTACTCTCAGGAGTAGTAAGAGCTACTAACACCTACGGTCTCTATAAAGAGAATAATATAAGTGTAACTATAACAGATAACGTTGGAGCATCGATCTCTCCGAATTTAAGCTTCCTTAACAACTACTACACTAAAGATGGAGCAGCAGGCTTTGGAAACATCTTAGTTTTTGATCCTCAATCAATTGAAAACGTACAACTTGTAGGTATTGGCGGCCCCGATGGGGATAAATTTATATTCGTAAGCCAGTCAGCAGGACAGAGTGTACTGTATCCATTCTCTTCTTCTCAAGCTTTAAATAGCGGAAGCTATATAGTAGGAGTTACAGCTAGCGACTCTTACGGACAATTTACCTCTCAAAGCTTTACAGTATCGGTCTTTGCTAATAATCCTCCAGTCATTGGACTATATAGTGGATCCTCCACAGTTACATCCTATCAACCGGACATTGCTCAAGCAGTTTCTGGATCTACGTTAGGTTACGTACAAGTTAACGATGGAGATAGCGGAATAGACGGCATCGCATCCTTCAACTTTACCGGTACTGATGCTGCTAAATTTGATGCTGTACCTAACGGACAGGTTGGAAACGAGTACGTATATCTTATCAAGACTGCAGAAAGCCTAACATCAGGTACATATAATCTAACAGGATCAGCTGTAGATGGATTTGGATTCACAACAATTAAACCTATCCCGGTAACAGCTACAGTACAGGCTCCTTCTATTCCTGACTCAAACGATCCATTTTACATCATCGAAAGTGCTGTAAGTGGCGCTTTTGTATACAATAGTACCACCGGATTCTCAGGCACACAAGCACAGTTTACAACAAACCAAGCTGTAACATGGAGCTTAACAAATGGAACATATTTAGCTATTGATTCTAACGGTAAGTTATCAGCTAAAGTACACATCAGCGGCTCTGCCAAGCAGGCTGGTAATACAATTACCGATGAAGTAGTAGCAACTAACACCTTTGGTGCTTCTAGATCTCTTCCCTTTAGTGTGGCAGTAGTAGATGATTTAGATCCTGTTATTACGAATACTTTAGCAGGTAAAAATAATAATAAAACTACTACAGCTACAGGCTTTGGAACCATCACAATTTCTGATCCGCAATCTCTGGGCAACGTTTCGTTAACAGACTTTAACGGACCAGACGTAGGTAGCTTTACATTCTCAGCAGGAACTGCAGGCTCTACCAGAGTGTATACAGTTTCCTCTTCTGCAGCATTAAACAGCGGAAGCTACTCATTTAGTGTTACCGGTAGTGATGCTTACAATCAAATTGCTAAAGCAGCATTTACTATTGCAGTAGCTGAAAACCTACCTCCTACAGTTAGCTTAACAGGTTTTACTAAGGATGTATCTGATGCTGAAAACAATGAAGTAATCGGATCTGCTTCAATCGCTGATCCTCAAGATGATAGCATTGTATCCTTCACATTATCCGGTACTGATGCTAGTAAGTTTTCTGCTTCACTAGCAAGCTCTACAGCCACCACAGCACTGTATGCAGTACATACAACACAGAATCTAACATCAGGATCTTATAACCTAACAGGTTCTGCTACAGATTCATTCGGACTTACAACAGTTACTCCAATCCCAGTTAATATTACTTTAGCAGCACCGGACGTACCTATTAAAAATGCCGTTAACTTCTATATTATTGAAAGTGCACTCAGCGCCTCTCAGGTGGTAGTTAATAGTGACGGATATACCGGAGTACAAGCCGATATGAATACTAACCAAGATGTAACCTGGAGTATTAAATCACCTAGTACGTACTTAGCCATCGATAGTAATGGAGGATTATCAGTTAAAGCTAATATCAGCGGTTCTGCTAAGAACGCCTCAGGTGCTCCTTATAACTTAATTCAGGAGTACGTTGTAGCTACCAACGCTTACGGGGTATCTTCTGAAGTACTGGTACCAGTTCAAGTTACTGCTAATGCAGCTCCTACCTTATCTTACACAGGTTTATCAGTAGTATCAGGATCGGCAAACGTAGGAAATACTGTAGGTACAGTAACAGCCACAGACCCACAATCTCTTGATTCAATCCTATCTATTACTATAACAGGAGGAGCTAACTCTGGCAGTTTTGCATTAGTACAGACAGGAGCTACATCTTACACTAAGACCTATAATATTAATGTAGATGGAGCAGGATTAGGAGCTGGAAGCTATGAAGTAGAACTTACTGCTAGAGATAGTTTCAATAAAACAACAACAGAAACTAAAACAGTTACCGTGCAAAGTACAGGAACAACACCAGTCTACATCTATATTAATACAATTAATAGATCTAACCTCGATAATACAGAGGCGCAAGCACTTGCAGCTATCGGAGCTCAATTCTACGAACAGTACGACTATGCGAACCCGGACTATCCGTTAGCTGAATGGATTGCTGGTAATATCGGAGATCCAATCACAGTATCGGGGCAAGGTACAGCAACACCGAAAACAGACGGTACTGTAGCAGACCTATTAGAAATTAAGACATTAGGAACTATAACACAAGATGCAGCCGGTAGCCAACCTCTATTCCTATTCCCATCTTCTTCTGCACTCCCAAGCTTACCTAACACAATGTACTTAGGATCAGACTTCAGTACTATGCCTGCAGGACAGCATGCATTAATCACTTATGCAACCACACCACCTGCTGTAACAACAGCCGGAGTGTTATATTTTACTACAGATGTAGCAGTAGACGGACATACGGAATGGGGTGTTGTTTACGGTTTAACTGGAGCAACTGGTACTAATGAATGGACAATCGCAGCAAGCGGGGATACACTACCTTAAACAATTTATAAGATATGGCAATTACAGTTAGTGACGTATATATTAGACCGGGGGATACTAATGATCCATTCGGGTATATAGAGCAGATTAGAGGTGGCTGGATTACAGTTGCTGATTCTGCTTCTATGGCTGCTATTCCTTTTGAAAGAGCAAAAGATGGGCAGATTGCGTATCTACAAGATGAAAAACTGTTTTACATTGCCACTAAGGTTGCTGCATCTCAAACATTTGACCCAGGTCCACCTCCTAGCGTAGTATCAACACCAGCTAGCCTTACATGGAAAGTACTTCCATTCTCTGGTTCATTCAGTGGTTCATTCCAAGGTGATGGCTCAGGCTTAACAGGAGTAGGTGGAGTACCAGGCGGTGATATAACACAGCTTCAATTCTACAGCTCATCTACAGATGGAGCAGCTTTTGGAGGAGCAGAAGTATATTATATTAGCTCAAGTGGTAACTTAGGTATTGGTATAAGCAATCCAACTGCTAAATTACATGTAGACGGTGATGCAATTATTACCGGTACATTAACTGCACAGGAATTTCATACCGAGTTCGTTTCTGCTTCCATTATATACCAATCGGGATCTACAAAATTCGGTGACTCTGCTGATGATAACCATGCATTCACAGGGTCTATCAACATATCAGGCTCCATAACAGCAACAAGTAAAATCACATCTCCTGAATTCTCAGGATCCTTCTCAGGCTCTTTCCAAGGTGATGGATCTAACTTAACTGGAATCGCTTCTACATTAGCTCTGTCAGGATCTACAGGTAACGATTTAGTTAACTTGAAAACTGATGCCTTAAAGATAACAGGCTCGGTCAATAACGTAGATGTAGCTGTTACAAACAATCAAGCTGCTATTAGCGTATCACAGAATCTAACCTTATCTAATGTTAACTTAACAGGTTCATTCAAAGGAGACGGTTCTAACTTAACTGGAATTGCTTCTACATTAGCTTTATCAGGATCTACAGGTAACGATTTAGTTAACCTCAAAACTGATGCGTTAACTATCACAGGTTCAGCTAGGAACATAGACGTAGCAATTACCGATAATAAAGCTGCAATCACAGTAGCAGACAACCTACAGTTAGGTAACGTAGAACTAACAGGTTCATTTAAAGGTAACTTTAGTGGCTCCATTACTGCTGTAATTGAAAATGCCGTAACAGCATCTTATGTATTAAATGCAGTAAGTGCTTCTTATGCTTCAAGTGCTACTAGCTCTTCTTATGCCCTTACTGCTTCATATGTACCGGGTTATGTTAGAGATAGTGGAGGTCAGACAGATGAGATAGCAATCTGGAGTTCTACAGATCAAATCTCAGGCTCTCAAGGATTCTTTGTAAGTAGGTCCTACGGAGGTAATGTCTCTACTATCCTAGACGGATACTATTACGCAGAGAATAACGGAGGTTTCGTAGCCCACAGTGTTGCAGACGATTCAGGATCTAAATCTACCATTGGAATGTACGATCCAGGGACCGGTACTGCAATTATTTATGCAGGCTCAGGTTCAGGTCAGGTAGTAGGAGCAATTAAGTTTGCTGTTAACGCTTTAGACCAAGCATACGCTATTGGTGTTAACATCTCTCCTAACAAAGCTAATACTTTACGTATTGAACCTACAGTAGAGCTACTAGCCGGTATGTCTGGATCATTCAGTGGTTCGTTCTACGGTCAGTTTGTGGGATTAATTGATAGCGCTTCTTATGCAGTCTATGCAGTTAATGCAACAACAGCATCTTACTCACTTACATCTACTTCAGCATCTTACGCTCTTACAGCTACTAGTGCTTCGCATGCAGTTAATGCATTGAGCGCTTCTTACGCTGCAACAAGCACCTCGGCTTCTCATGCACTCTTTGCTAATAGCGCTACTACTGCCTCATTTGCTGCCTCATCGTTAACTGCCTCCTACTTTACAGGCTCGCATATAGACTTTACACCTCGAGTAGCAGGATCAGAACCAGCTCATCGAGCAGGTAGAGTATTTTACGATGCTACCGAAGGAGCATTAGCAGTCTATAACGATGTTGCTGATGTAACAATGCAAGTAGGTCAGGAGTTCTGGATTAGAGCAATTAATAAGTCAGGAAACCCTATCTTAAATGGAACACCGGTGCGTATCTCAGGCTCCACAGGAGACAGGCCTAATATCTGGCCAGCAGTAGCTGAAAACCACATAGTCTCACAGTTTGGAAGGGAGAATCATATTATAGGTGTTGCTACAAACGATATTGCTGATAATGCTACAGGATACATAACCGCACAAGGTATTGTACGTAAATTAAATACAACAGCATTTACTGCCGGAGATACTCTATACCTCCAGACAGGATCGGCAGGGTTTAGAAACACACCACCTCCTTTCCCTTATGATGTAGTAAGAGTAGGCTGGGTAACAAAGGTAAATGCCGGTAATGGTCTGATTTTTGTAGAACCTAAATCACCAGTACACCTTAGAGATATAGCCGTAATCTCAGGATCAGAAAACACAGTAACATATGACGTTCTAGTTAAGAATGCAAACGGAGGATTCGCACCACGTCATAATAATATGATTCTCTCAGGCTCTTTCTCAGGTAGCTTTGCTGGTACTATTGATAGAGCTGTTTCATCCTCTCATGCAATCCAGGCTGATAGTGCTAGCTTTGCAGTAACATCCTCTTATGCTTTGAAAGCTGAGAGCGTAGGACAGCTAAATCAAGACGTTGTTATTACTGGAGATTTAACAGTTTTCGGTTCTTCATCATTCTACCACGTTACTTCCTCGCAATTAGACGTTGATTCTGCTTTCATTAGCGTTAACGTATTTGAACCTATAGAGAGATTTGGAGGCTTAAGAGTATACGACTCAGGATCAAGTGATGCTACAGCATCTTTTGCTTGGGATTCCCTACACGATCACTGGGTATATCAGAACGTTAGTGGATCTACATACTCAGGAGCTATGTTTATGTCTGGTCCTAGAAATACAGGATCATTAGGAGAAGAACCCACACTAACTAAGTGGTATGTAGCAAGATCAGACGGCGGAGACCATTTGGAGAACTCACAAATCTGGTCAAGCGGCTCAGATCATATCGTATACGGAGATTTATTTACCACAGGAACTACTTCTGGTTCATTTGTAGGTGACGGTTCAGGATTATTTGGTGTAGCTGCCAACCCAGCCGGACTGGATAAATCAGTACAGTTTAAGAGCGGATCAGTAACAGGAGGAGCTAGTAACTTCTTCTACGACCACACAAGTGCAAAAGTAGGTATCGGTACTGCTTCACCAACTACTACATTAGAAGTTGCAGGAATAGTGACAACTAAAGGGCATACGCTTGTTGGCAACTACGCAAACTTTACTTCCTTACCAGGAGCCGGTATTTACTCCTCTAATGTATCATTTGATTCAGGAATAGGAGCTTTACTTCTAGCATCTAGAACAGATGCCGAAAACGTAATTGCCTTTGGCACCAATAACGGTACGTCAATGGGTGAGAGAATGCGTATTACCGGGGTAGGCAGAGTAGGGATAGGCACAACCTCACCAGCTGCTCTACTAACAGTAAGTAATACTACAGATAACGGAGCAGCAGTAAGAGTACAGAGAACAAATGCACTGTCTGGTTCTTATACAGAACTAGGAACAGTAGGAGGATCTGGTAGAATTGAATCTTTCAACGGTAACTTAACCATTGGAGCTGATGCTTCTAATACAGATAGCAGTAGTGTTATTCAGTTTAAAGTTGATAACTCTGAAAAAGTACGCATCACTAGTACTGGCAATGTAGGTCTCGGCACCACTACTCCTACCTCAGGCAGTTTACAGATTTACAACACTACCGGTACAAACCATATAGTATTTGACGGAGGTGCCAGCACCGCAAATTCATATATAGGAGCTTTCGCAGGCGGTATGTACTTGTCTACCAACTACTATTACGATAGCGGACATAGAAATGATATAGGATCTCTAAGAAGTATGGAGATTTTTATGGGTGACGACCTACTTCAAATCGCCACTATGCCATCAGGATCGCCCGGCACCCGAACTAGAGTGATGGTAATCTCAGGCTCTCAGGGATACGTAGGTGTAGGTACAACAGCTCCTTCAGCTCAATTACACGTCTACTCTACAGGTAACGGTGAGCTTGAAGTTCAAAGAGCATCCGGAGCATTATTTAATGTTCAAGCACAATCTTCTTTAGCAGCTATTGGTACTGATTCTAATCATCCACTATACCTTAAGACTAACGCAGGTACTAGAGCACAGATATCAACAGGAGGTGCTTTAAGACTTAATAACTACGGTTCAGGAACTCAGACAGGCACTGCTACCAAATCACTAGCCGTAGATTCATCCGGTAACGTAATTGAGATTGATGTATCATCAAACGGTACTGGTGTAGCCAATGAAGTAGCATTCTGGAAAGATACAGATACAGTATCAGGATCTCAGGCATTGACTTGGGACGGTACTACCCTATCCATCAACGGTATCTTAGAAGCAAATGAGAAATCATTTGTGATTGATCATCCTACTCAACCAGGTAAGAAACTTGTGTACGGAGTCTTAGAAGGACCAGAACACGCAGTGTACTGTAGAGGAAAGATTAACGGTAACGTAATCGAATTACCGGAAGAATGGACGGGATTAGTACATGAAGATAGCATCACTGTGCAATTAACTTCAATTGGTAAGCATCAAAACCTTTATGTAGTAGATGTTAGAGATAACAGAGTATTTATTAAAAACGGAGACCTACTAACTAGTAAGATCAATGCTTACTACTACATACAAGGCACCCGTAAAGACACTAAACCTTTACAAACCGTTAGAGATAAGTAAGTTATGGCTCATCATCATTCACCAAAAGCAGTAGTAGATAACCTCGAGGTATTTTACGACGCAACTAATACATTCAGGTCGTATAAAGGAGAACCTACAACTAATATCGTCACTACCACTCCGTCTCAAGGAGGATGGGGTGGAACTTACTCTACACTAAGTAGTGAAGAGAAAAGTTTTAGGTTTATTATTACTAGCTGGTCTGGAACTCCTGGTGCTGCCTGGAGAAGCTACCTATGGGATGTATCAGCCTATACCGGACAAAATGTAACTATTTCTGCTACTTTTGAATCTGCAAATGAAGCTACAGCAGATTTTAGCTGGATAATGGTTGGACAAACCACCGGCACCCAGACATACCTAGGTTACTCAGCAGGGAGTCAGAGAAACATTAAATACGGTAATACTAGAGAACGTATTAGCTGGAGTGGCACAGTAGGGGATGGACAGAAAGTAGGATTTACAGTCTGGGCAGATAACGGAACAGGAACATTCTCAGTGGATGTTTCTAATGTACAGATTGAGATTGGTAAATCACACCCTACTCCGTTTGTAAACGGTACTCGAGCTTCAACAGCAGCACTACTGGATATGACCGGTAACCGTACTCTTGAACTTTCAGGTGTTAGTTTTAATGCAAATGCAGAACCAGAGTTTGACGGCAGTAATGATTTAATTACCTTTGGAGGTTCCGCTAATATTGTTAATAAGTCTTATACCATTGAAGCAGTATTTAATAGATACTCTACAAATAGAGTAGACGGTATCATAGGAGACGCACAGTACCACTGGTTTAGCTTCTACGTTAATTCTAGTAATCAATTATACCTATTTCATAGACGAAACTCACCATATACAGATAACGGAGCAATTAGTGCAACAGGATTAGTAGGTACAGGGTACCATCATGCTATTGGAGTATTTGATATAAATGCCGGTATGAGAGTGTATTTAAATGGACAGCTCGTTGCAAGTAATACCAACACCACAGCATTTGATTTAGCAGGGAGAGGTCCACAGTATATTGGACAGCATCGAGGAGGAGCTCCTTCAAGCCCTTCTGTAATGTCAGGTCAAATTCCGTTACTAAAAATTCACCTAAATAAAGCATTTACTCCTATGGAAGTAGAGCAGAGTTATTTAGCAGTAAAATCAAGATTTGGAATATGAGAATAGAAGAAGAAATTATTGGTGGAGTTGTGTATAAGAAGTACATCATAGAAGAATCTGATTTAGCTACTCAAGAGCAGAGAGATACTTGGGAGGTTGTATGTCAGTCTTGCGAGCATGTACAGGAAGACGGAACATGTGGAGCCTGTGGATGTATAAGAGAAGCTTTAATGAACTTAGTAACTTCAACTTGCCCGGAAGGCAAATGGTAAGATGGCAACAGGATACGGCATACGATCAACATTAGTAACATCAAACCAAGTCTGGTCAGTAGCTCTTGGTAGCTACGATAGTATTGTTACTGCTGAGACCGGTAATGTAGGTCCTAATGGAGGATATCAAATAAAGACCACATACACCGGTTACGGATGTTCTTCGTCCGGTATTTACATAGAGTTGAGTGACTCTATTCCGTGGACAAACATTACTTACGAATTAATATTAGAAGGTAATTCTGCTTGCTGGACATTTAACGAAAATGCGTATGCTCCCGGGAGTGCACTAGGAAACCTCCTAACCTACGATGAGAGTGCCGGAGATAGAATCAGCCGTCCGCTTAATAGCTGGGAAATACCAGCATTTCAATCTCATGCAAAAACTTCCGCTTGTGATAACAACTCCAATAACTTTTACCACGGAAGCTTCAATACCAATAACCCAAAAACTTTCTTCATACAAAGAAGAAGAAACGTTAACGGATCAAAAGCAGGACCTCAGATAGGTAGAGCATGTACAGGTACAGGTACAACAATCATACGTAATATAAGAATCTGGTAACATGGGAGCATACGGAGGACCAGACGTACCAACAGACGGATTAGTGATGCATGTAGATGCAGCTAATACAAAATCCTACCCCGGAGGTAGCACTTGGTACGATCTATCAGGTAACGGACATAATATTTCCTTAGGAACTTCAGTAGCAGCATCCGCCTTTAACGATATACAGGTGCTGCACTTCCCTCAAGACGGAAACGGGTATGGAAGAAATAGCAGCATGAATTTAGCTTCAAGCAACTTTACAGTTATAAGCTGGGTACGAAAGCTTTCCACAGGAAACAGTGGGAGAACTATTACTGCCTGGAATAACAACTGGCTACTTGCCCACCACGATACAACTTACGGGGATTATTATGCAGAAGGATGGGTAAACGATGTAGGTTCACCATCATCCGATGCTACTTGGAGAATGTTTACCGGTCAAGGTCATATTTCTAACGATCAGTACAGCTTATATATCAACACTACCCTGACAGTTAGTAACAGCAACGCAGGATCTCAAGGTCCTAACGGATGGAATCTAAACAACCAGTATAGCCAGTATTCAAACTGTGAGATTGCAAATCTTATTTGCTACAACAGGGTATTAACAGACAGAGAAGTTACTCAAATTTATAATGCCCACCGTACAAGGTTTGGATTATAACAATAGGTAGTAAGTTCTATTTATACTTAAAGATAGTTCATGGCCGACATCAGGATTATACCCGCCTTAGGGGCGATCAACGTTACAGGTAGTGCAGATTTCAAAGGAACCGGTAATTCCTCTGTTTTATTTGTATCAGGATCCGGTAATGTCGGAGTAGGAACAACTAATCCTACTTCTAAACTTCATGTAGCAGGTGCTATTAAAGCAACTTCGGTAACTGGCCATGTTTTAGGTACAAGTACCGATACTTCTAGGGCATTATCCATCTTAAATTCCGGTCTAGCTGATGCATCTACGTATGCTATCACGCTAGGATACGGAGCAAGCAATAACAACCAGGCAGAATTAGGATTTTACTTAGCAGGAACAGGATCTGCTAACAATAGATTAAGCTTAGGTCTGTATAACAGCTCAGATACTGTTAATATCTTAGGAAGCGGTAAGGTAGGTATAGGAATCACCAACCCTACCGGTAAAGTAGACATCAATGGATCTTCAGATTATAATCAACTCTGGATTAGAAGTACCGGAGGCAATGCAGCCATTACATTTGATGTTGAAACAGGTGCTTCTACCTATTATAACTGGAGAATTGATGCCCAAGGTCAAGTAGCAAACGGTATGACCTTTGCTGCTTCTACAACAGCAGGCGGCACAACCTTTGGTACTCCGGTACTAACACTGCTTCAGACAGGTATAGTTAAAATTAACGACTACGGCTCAGGAACTAACACAGGTACACCCGCCTACGGTCTTGCTGTAGATTCTAGCGGTAACGTTATTGAGACTACACTAGCTACCATCAACGGTTCAGGTACAGCTAACTACGTACCAAAATGGAGTGATAGTGATACGTTAACAGACTCTGTAATTTACCAGAACGGAACTAATGTAGGCATTAACACTACAGCACCATCAGGGTCATTACACATTAAGCAAAGCACTGCAAGTGATCAGGATAAAGGATACGAAGCATCAAACTTCCCAGATCTAAGCACTCAAACAGCCTCAGTGCTTACTTTAGACGGTAACTATACTACCGGAGCATATAGATCTAGGTTCATAAAGGTAGATAGAGGAGGAAACCTTTCAGTTTACTATCAGGAAACGTCTGGTACCCCTCATGCTTATACAAGTAAGGTAAGATTTGGTGCAAACAGCCATCATCCGGCTGTAATGCAGGTATTTGGACCATTTGAAGCTACTAATCAGATAAGAATCTCTAATGGCTCCGGCGGTCAAAGGCTTATTATGGGTAACCGCGATAGCTCTGGTACAGATAACCCGTCAATCATTGAGGCATCCAACGGTAATTTGTATTTTGGTGGTGGAGACACCTGGAACCCATCTGGTTCTATAGCAGGCGGTACTATGGACTACACCATGACCTTAACCGATAGCGGTAACGTAGGTGTTGGTACTACAGCCCCATCTTATAAACTACAGGTCTCTGAAACTGACTATGCAAGATTATCCCTCCATCAAACAACAACAGGAGGAATTTGGCAATGGGGTAACGACGGAAGTAATTTATATGCATATTACAGTAATACAGGTGTAAGAGCATTAGATATCACAAATAGTGGCAGAGTAGGTATCGGAACTAATAACCCAAGTGCTAAATTAGACATTGGAGGTGCTATACAAATCGGAGTAGGCTCAACAACACCAAACATCGCTTACGGCTTATTTGCATACACGAATGTAGGATTAGGTATATACTCAGCAGCTTCAGGCGCTGGGCAAGGTATAGGATTTTGGTTAAGTAATGGATCTGCTTACGAAGCCGGTAGATGGCTCTCAGACGGTAATTTAGGTATCGGAACTACTAGTCCTAAATCAAAACTGCATGTAGCAGGAGCAGGTAATTCAGCCGGAGGCAACATCATAATAGGTAACGTTAGTGATGGCGTAGGAAAATGGTCCTATATTACGAGTACTCATTATAGCTCCTCTGCCGAACCAGAAGGATTTGCATTAATTGGCGGTCTATCCTCAGCTACAGCTAATGCTGTGGTTATTGGAGGTAACATTTACGAAAGTAACCCTTCTACAGAAATACAATTCTGGACTCATACTGCTACTACTCATAATCTAGGCGGTAGTCAGAAGATGGGAATTAGTGGTAATGGAAGCATCAGATTCCATAGCTACGGTTCAGGTACATTCACAGGTACAGCTGCCTACAACCTTTCGGTAGATTCATCTGGTAATATCATCGAGACTGCTAACCCTTCTTTAACAGGAACAGGAACGGCGAACTATGTTACTAAGTGGAGCGGCACTAACACCCTTACTAACTCCGTTATGTACGATGACGGAACTAATATCGGTGTAGGAGAAACATCACCGTCTTATAAGTTACATATAGGAGGAACATTTAGAGCATCAAGCCTAGGTTCTTTTGGAGGTAGTGTAGGTATTGGTACTACTAGCCCAACATCAAAACTTCAAGTAGAAGGAGGCGATATTTACCTAAACAAAGATAATGCAAGCGCTAATTATTACTTACATTTAAATAAAAAATCAAATCAAGACGGTGGTATTGTTTTTTATAACAATAATGTTGCCGATTTTCAATTAGTAAATATCTCCTCAGGAGATTTACAATTTTATGCTTACGGATTAGGAGGTCCTGCTCTTAATATATTGCGAGCTACAGGTAACGTAGGTATTGGTTCTACAGCACCATCAGCCAGACTAGACGTTTATCAATCCGGCTCTACAGCCTTAAACATAGCTGGTAGCCAAGGTCAATTATTTAGCGTTACTGATTCACTATCCGGTTCATTAATGTCTGTTAATGATATCTCGGGTATTCCTATTCTAGAAGTGTTCTCTGACGACAGAGTCGTAGCAGGAACCTTTGGATCTAATGCTCTAGTGGTAAATGGAGCAAATGTGGGAGTAGGAACTTCTAGTCCGCAGGAAAAGCTTCATGTTAGGCAAATTAATATAGCCGATAATACCGCTACAACTCTTCTACTACTTGACGGACAATTTAGCGACTCTAGCATTGAAGAAGCCGATATGGTTTCTATTGGATTTAGGGTAGAAAACTCTAGCGGAGGCTCTCAAACGACCCAGGCTATTTCGTTTGCATACAATAATTACCTCTCTTTAATGAAGGATGGCGGTAATGTTGGTGTAGGTTCAACAGCGCCTGCTTATAAACTAGACGTTGCAGGTACTGTACAAATTCAAGATTCCCTATACTTAGGCAAAGCTGATACAGCATCAGGTCATATTAACGCTTACGAGTTAATGACCTTCAATATCGATACCGATAACGATGATGCTGACACAAGGTATTTTGGATGGTTTAAAAACGGAGCAGCCGGATCAGGTACTGCTTTAATGCGTTTAACTGAGACCGGTAATTTAGGTATCGGTACTACCTCACCAGCTACTAAACTACAGGTAGACGGACAGGTTACTATACTTTCAAATGCTACAGCAGAATCACCTAAAATACCTAACGCTTTAATTATTGCTAACTCAGACGATGCTACTCAAGCTCTAAGATTAGGATACGATTCAGGATCAGATATAGGTGTAATTGCTGCATCTGATGCAGGTACTGGATGGAAAGGTATTGCTATAGCACCAACCGGAGGTTCAGTAGGGATTGGTTCTTTCTCTCCAGGATACAAACTAGATGTTAACGGTACGGCAGGATTTAGAAGCACAATCTACGCTGCCAATATTGGAACAGGAGAAGATAACTCTGTAGTAGTTTTAGATTCGGACGGTACTTTAAGAACCGACGAGATTGATTCAAGAGTCTGGGGATCTACTTTAGTAGATGGATCGGGAGCTGCTAACAGAGTAGCTTACTGGTCGGATGCTGATACCTTAACCTCTGATGCTGATTTTACTTTTGATGGAACAAGTGTTGGTATTGGGACCACAGCTCCAGCTGACACACTAGATATAAACGGAAACCTCTACTTCTCAAAAGGATCAGATCCTAAGATATACGCCGGTTCTGGAGTTGGATTAAATATTGACGGAGAAGCTTTATACTTAAATAGATACACTACCTCTAATACTGTTATAGCACTAGGAGGCGGTAATGTAGGTATCGGAACAATCAGCCCTGGGTACAAACTAGACGTATCAGGATCTGTAAGATTAGGAGGTATAGAAGCCAATAACCTACCTATAAGAATGGGCCACGATAGTACCGCCATCTATATGGGCGGGCTAAATACCAACACCCTAAACGTAGCGTACGATTACAACGGTACCTACAATATGCACATTAACTATAATGGCTATTTAGGAGCAGATACCCAGTATAGAAATTTAGTAATCAATGACGGAAGAAGAGGTTTAATTGCTCATTTTGATGGTGCTTCTAGGTACGTAGGTATTGGTACATACTCACCGGCTGCTACTTTACATGTTGCTGGGGATGCGTTATACGAAGGTAACATGACCGTAGACGGTATTATTACCGCTAAAGAATTTCATACTACGTTTGTATCAGCATCTATTATATTCCAATCAGGATCTACACAGTTCGGTAATAGTATAGATGATGTACATACATTTACCGGCAAAACCGAGCTTGCTAGCTACGGAGTAGGAGCTACTGAAATATACACCTACCAGGTTATCACCAGTACATCAACTACCAGCAATGAGACCTTTGATCTATATTTAGGTAGATTTGGTAACGGATACCATAAGGTAGTACTATGGGCTAGCGGGTACGGTACTGATGTAGGTAACTACTTTGATATAACCAGAAGTTGGGGTACATCTAGTGCTCCTAGGATAATTTCAAGTGGAGGATTCCGCGTAGGAGCAGCAACATACACTATTCACTGGTCCCAGGTTAGTAATAGTGCTTACGACCTGTATATTAAATGGACTGCAGGTATGCCTAGCGGCTATACCAACACAATTAACTACTCTATACAGTCTAATACAGGAGGCAGCTACGTTCAATTTGAATATCCGAGTGTAACTGTACCAACCCTTAACGCATCAAATCAGGTAGCTGTTGTCACTACAATGGACTACGGTAATGCTAAAGTGGGTATCGGTATCACCAACCCAGCTTATGCAAACTTGACTGTATCAGCTGGTAGCCACCAAGGATTTGCTGTAACAAGAGCCGGAAACAATGTCCCTGCTTTATTCTTAGGTAATGACGGCGGTAGTACAGCACGTATTGCTGCAAATAATGCAAATCTACAAATTGGTAGAGATTTAAGTGATACCTTTACTCCCTACGTAACTGTAGAAAACGATAGCGGTAACGTAGGAATAGGTATAACAACCCCAGTAGTCAAACTTGATATTGTAGATAACTCTGCAAAAGCAAGCGGAGTCGACGAAGCCGTAATAAGAATCAAAAGTACAGATCAATACGGAGCTTCTATACACATGTCCGGTTCTTCAAACTGGAGACTTATATCTACTGGTGCTTCAAGCACACCAGGCGGCGGTGATTTTGGATTCTACAACGACGCCGGCAGCAGCTATAGAATGGTAATCCAAGGAGCAGACGGTAACGTAGGTATTGGAGTAACAAACCCAGGCGATAAGCTTCAAGTAGTAGGTAATGGAGGATTTGCCTTAGGATTATCAACCACAGGTGAAAGCTACTCTTTAAGTTCTTCAGCTCGAGGTTCAGTATACGAAGTAGCCGGAACTGTTGCTAGAATTGTATCTTCTCCAGACAGTGTAAATTCTGCAGCGTTAATAAACTTTAATGCTTACAATTCATCAAACGGTGCTACTGGAGCATTTTTAGGAGCACTAGCTGGTGATACAGGTAATGGTCCTGCAAGTTTAGTATTTGGAAGAAGAACCGGAACTACTGCCTGGGGAGAAACGATGCGTATTGCTTCTAACGGTAACGTAGGTATCGGTACCTCATCTCCTTCTAACAAACTTGAGGTAGCTGGAGGAGTAACCGCGACATCGTTTACTGGGTCCCTACAGGGTAACATCACCGGAACAGCAGGTAGTGAAACTCTAGCAACAGTAACCGGAAGAGGTAATACAACCACTCAGAATATTGAGATAGTACATAGCACAGGTCAAGGATTCTACTCAGGTCCAGGTTCATTCCAATCTTTCGGTTCAGGTGTATCTACCATTCTACTGCAAGGAACTGCAACAAACGGTAGAGCAGGTGCTATATGGTTTAAAGGAGTAGCTGGTGATGATGTAGCATCACTATATGTAACTGACGATGTTCAAGACGATTACGGAACAACATTAGTAGCGTATTCAGGAAGCATTAGATTTGCCACTGAGACATTAGCATCTGAGAAGATGACTATTACCCCAGCCGGTAACGTCGGTATAGGAAGTGACAGCCCAGCGTATAAGTTAGATGTAAACGGAGGATCAAATGCATCTGTTGCTAGATTCTATAATTCCTCAGCAACTACAACCGTACTCTACTACGGTGATACTGGAAATACTCAGTATACTGAAACACAGTACCTTGCCAATGGCGGAGGAGTAGGATCGATATTCAAAGCCGGTACCGGATATACAAACTACGGAGGAGCAAGAGCATTTAACATCTACAACAGCGATGGCGGTATTTCACTTCTTCCAGACAACGCTACATCACCTATCTTATTTGCAACAGGAAGTAATGTCGGTATTGGTACTACTACTCCAAACAAACAATTAACTTTTTCTCAAAGGACAGACGATGCCATTCAAATACGAAGATTAACAACAAGTGAGGGTAATCCATCAATAGGAACCGGTATATCTTGGACCTGGACCAGCGCTACAACAGACAATGAAACTTGGGCTGCTATTAGAGTCATAATGCCAGGTAACGGCAATAGTAATATGACATTTAGCACCACGCCAAGTTCAGGCGCATCTGGATTAACGGAAAGAATGCGAATTACTGATGCAGGTAACGTAGGTATTGGTAATACAAACGCAATCACTAAACTGCACGTAGCTACTGCCGGTCGTCCATTTACCTCTACTGCCGATAAGAGTAACGGAGATATGGTTGGTATAGTATTAACAGCTAATACCAACGAAAATACCATGAATGGTATCTGGTTCTCTTCAGGAACCGATCACTCAGGTACTCACTGGTCCGGTATTGCCGGTAGTAGAAGTGACTACGCTACCAACTGGTCAACACATCTAGCATTCTTCACTCACGTTAATGCAACAACTAATATCACTCAGGCAACTGAGAAGATGAGAATTACCGGTGAAGGCAGCGTAGGTATTGGTACTACCAGTCCTGGAGCTAAGTTACAGGTTCATTCTCCTGCTCTTGGTACTACCGCAGGAGATCAGGTATATCAATCTATGTTCTATGGGAGTAATGGAAATGGTTCCTACTTAGAAATAAAAGATGTAAGAGATATCAACGGCACAGACTGGACAAGTGCCGGTAAACGTATTCAGCTGCGAATTGATAGTACCTATATGGGTTACATTCAATTTAATGGATATAATAACAACTACGGAATATCGTTCGGTACCGGAGGTACAACATCTGCCCCAGGTGATGTCAGCCAGAGAATGGTAATTACTAGCGCCGGTCAAGTAACTATAAATAATAATGCTGCAGCTAGTACTGCTGCTACAAACTTTAGAGTCTACGGTTACGATAGTGATTCGTACTTTAGACTTGGAAATAATACAAGTAACTCTCTTGACATTGAGCTTACACGCAGCGATGCTGCTACCATGTTTAGTGTTGATGGACATAGCGGTATTGCGTACTTTGCAGGTAGCGTAGGTATTGGAAATACTAGCCCAACAGCTAAACTGCAAGTGGGTGCTGAAGCTCACGGTAGTGCAACCGGTATTGAAGTGGCTGCCGGAACAAGCGGTGCAAACCTACTTGCTATAGACGACACATACAACCACAACTGGTTCCCTTATACGGATGGAAACAACTACTACTCAGCAGGAGGACATACTTTCAGAGACCAGACACATTCAACAGTCTGGATGTTTATTAGCTCTAGCGGCTGTATAGGTATTGGAACAGTTACTCCAAGTTTTAAACTTGATGTAACAGGCGACTTAAGAGCTACATCAAATATTATAGCAAACGGATATACCGTTACAGATGGTGTAATACACCACGCCAGTAATATTAATGTACTTAATAAGGCAAGTAGCGGGTGGCTAACCTGGGCTACTAGAAATACATCAGGAGCAGAAGTAGTAGTTGATTTAGACTATATAGGAAGTGTAAGTACATCCGGGAATATAACAGCAGGAGGTACAGTAAGTACCTCTAGAGTTAGCGTTGATAGTACAATAGTATTCGATACTAAGACTATGACTATGACTGATTCATTCTCTGATGCATTAACCGTTACTATGAATAATCATACCGGATGTTATGTTAAGATAACAGCATTTGGTGACTGGGGCAGCCACTCCTCTATTTCCTACCTCGGAGAATTCTTCCTACAGAATGGAGCAGGAAGCTACAACGAACCAGGTAGAATCATAAGACAGGTGGACAACACGTATACCGATCACATTGAAGCTCAGATTGTAGATCCAGGCGGTACATCAGGAGCTAGGGACTTTGTAATACAGTTAAAAGCTACGGCAGCAGCATCATTTACTGCGTACCTGCAGTATGAAGTAAGAGGTATGTTTAACTCCGTTTCATAATTATAAGATATGGCTAATCAAACTATAGCAGGATTTCACGACAGGGACGGTAATATAGGCGTCGGTACAACAGCACCAGAAAACCGTCTACACCTAGGACCAAACTCAGGTAATGTTAAGCTAGCACTTGAATGGAGTGATAGTCATTCAGCAACCTCAGGAGAAGCTTACTCAACAATCTACACCTCAGGCCAAGGAGGTACTTATCCATTTAGCGGCAGAGGTAACCTAGTCTTACAACCAAGAAATACTGACGGCAATGGTTCAGGTGATTTAGTTGTAATGACAGGAGCAACAGCTACACCAAAGTTAGTTGTTCAAGCAGGAGGTAACGTAGGTATTGGAACTGTTTCACCAACAGCCCAGCTTCATGTAACAGCTTCTAAATCTACTGCCTGGTTAGCAGTACTGGATAATAGCTCAGACAGCGGCCACGGACTATACATTAAAGCAGGCGGCACCTCAGGTACCCGTTACATAACCCAATGGAGAGATGCAGCAGGAACAGAAAGATTCCACATGCAAGATACCGGAGAGATGTATGCCCCTAGTATCGGAACAGGTACTGATAATTCTGTTGTTGTCTTAAATTCATCCGGTTACTTTAAGACCGACGAGATTGACTCTAGAGTTTGGGGATCTACTTTAGTAGACGGATCAGGAACAGCTAACTATATTACTAAATGGTCTGATGCTGATACGCTTACTAATTCCGTTATGTATGATGACGGTACAAATATCGGTATTGGCATTACTACACCATCAGCAAAAGTAGACGTATATCAATCCGGTTCTACAGCCTTTAACGTAGCCGGTTCACAAGGACAGCTCTTTAGCGTTACTGATTCTCTATCAGGATCACTAATGTCTGTAAATGATATTTCGGGTATTCCAATCCTAGAGGTGTTCTCGGATGATAGAGTTGTGATGGGGCAGTACGGCACAAATGCTCTAGTAGTCAATGGAACGAGTGTAGGTGTAGGCACATCAGCACCTGTATTACCATTACATGTTAGAGGTCAAGCTCAAATAGGAAGCAACGGTAACCAGCTTGCACACGCTGCACTACAGGTATCAGCCGGAGAAGGAGGTGCTACTCTTTATAGAGACATTGATATTAAAGGGGCTTGGTCTTCAAACGAAGGTCACGCTATTACAGCAACCCATTCTTCTACCGCCAGTAACATTGTAGGGCAGATGGTGTTTGAATATAACAGCCCAGGATCTAGAATTAAGTGGGGTAGATTATATCATAGCGGTGACCAGTCTACCTATCCAATGCAGCTGGTGAGTAACGGTTCTAATGCTAATTTAGGTATCGGTACCGGTTCACCTGCCTACCAATTAGACGTTACAGGTACCATCCGTGCTACTGGTGACGTTATTGCATACTCTGACCGTAGAGTCAAGCAAGATATTGTAACGTTAGAGAACTCAGTAGACTTAGTTAAGAAGTTAAGAGGTGTATCTTACAAGAAGATCGGTGAAGACGATCAGAAGATCGGGGTAATTGCACAAGAAATCTTAGAAGTACTACCGCAAGTAGTATCAAAAGATGAGAATGGTATGTATTCGGTAGCGTACGGCAACATGGCCGGCCTATTTATAGAAGCGATCAAGGAGCAACAACAGCATATTGAGACCTTAGAAGAGCGCATACAAAAGCTTGAGCAGTTACTAACCCAAAAGCCTTAAGAGCTATTTATACTTAAAGAGAGTTCATGGCCGACATCCGTATTATACCCTCCATAGGGGCGATCAACGTTACAGGTAGTGCAGAATTTAGAGGGACGGCAGGTACGTCCTTGCTATACCTATCAGGATCCGGGCTAATCGGCGTAGGAACTACTGATCCACAGTCAGAATTACACGTTGTAAGCAGTGGAACACGTTTTGTTACACTAGATCGCAGTGGAACACGCAGTTATGACCTAGGAGTCAACAGTTCTGGTACGTTTTTACTGACAGACAACACAGAAGCCGCCGACAGAATAGCTATTTCCCTGTCTGGATCAGTGGGTATAGGTACAACACAGCCTGTAGAGCAGTTAAACGTTGTAGGTGACGTAAGATTTGGTAATAGCTCAGACTATGTAAGATTTAGCACAGAAAATAGCAATGCTAAGATTGAACTAGTAGATAATAACCAGTCAAATCCTCCTACGATCTACGGTAACGGTCCGTATATGGAGTTTCATAACGGAGGAGCTCAAAGAATAAGGTTAAATTCTAATGGAACGGTACAGTTTAATGCTTATGGATCTGGTACTAACACCGGATCGGCTGCTTACAGCTTAACAGTAGATTCATCTGGCAACATTATCGAGTCTACCTTAGCAACTGTTAACGGCTCAGGTACAGCCAACTACATCCCTAAATGGAGCGACAGCGACACGCTTACTAATTCTGTAATTTACGAGACAGGTGGTGTTATCGGTATCGGAATAACCACTCCGGCCACAAGACTTGCACTAGGCTCTACTCAAGGCTCTGGTATTGATTTCTTATACGATACTACAAACAACTATAAGAACCAAATAAAGAACTACTGGAATTCTAGTACAGATACTAGAATGGACTTTAATATCGGCAGAAACTCAGGAGTAACTCCGGTAACAGTTATGTCGGTAGGCTACGGAGGTAACGTAGGCATCGGTTCTACAGCACCCGAAGGTAAGCTTAACGTAGTCGGATCCGCCGACGTATTGATAGTAGAAGGGTCCGGGTCAACAGCCAATACAACCATCATGGCTGTCGATGGAAATAACGGACGTCTATTTGAGGTCTCTGATGATCTATCTGACTCTTTGTTCTCGGTTAATACTATAGCTGGTCTACCGGTTATGGAGGCGTTTGCCGATAATAGAGTAGTCTTAGGAGCTTACAATCAGTACGATTTATATATTACTGGCAGTAGAGTTGGCATTGGAACATCAGCTCCAGAAGCACCTTTACATATTTTAGGTAATTTTGATGCTAACAACCCTAAGCAGCTTGTTATCGCTAGCCGAGAAGATGCAGGATCAGTATACAGCGGTATTCAATTTGAAAGAGCAGGAGGAGGTACCTTCTTTGGGTTAGGAAACGATTCTAGAACTGATAGAGACGAAATCTTTGTTGGTGGAGGTTTTGGAAGCGTAACTAATGCTACAGCATTCAGAGTATTTACCGGAGCATACGGAAGCACAGTAGGCACAGAAAGACTATCTATTCTCTCAAACGGATACGTAGGTATTGGTACTACTAGTCCTGGATTTAAACTAGATGTAAGAACCGGAAATCAAGGAGATATAGCAAGCTTTAGAGGAACAGGTTATCCTATTACTTTTGCTACCACAGGTAGTGCCGGTAACTACTACGGCACCCAGATGATGATGGCAGCTGACTCAGGATCAACTCAGGCAGCATTTAGATTAAATACCCGCTATAACTCAGCAGTAGGCTCAGGAGTAGCATTTACTATTGAATCTTCAACTAACGATCAGAGCTACGGACAAAATCCATCAGCACTTACTTATTCTGAGAAATTTAGAATTACTCAAGATGGTAACGTAGGTATCGGCACAGCATCACCGGGATACAAACTACAAGTCAACGGCAACGCTAAATTTGACAGCGATGTTTACTTCTACAACACCGTACTAGATCCTGCATCTAACTTTGCCACTCAAAGAGGGGCAGGATTTAAAGCATCCACAGGTAAGTTCGAAGTAGCATCTTCAGAAACAGCCCTAGAACTAAGCAGATTTAGCACTACCGGACCTGTCTTATCCATCAGACATTCAGGCTCTCAGGTATCTCATTTAGACACAGACGGTGGAGCAACATTTACCGGGGATGTATCAATAGGAGGAGACTTAACTGTAGACGGTATTATAACCGCTAAAGAATTTCACACAACGTTTGTCTCTGCTTCTATTATCTATCAATCAGGCTCTACTCAATTTGGTGATAGCTTTGATGATACTCACACCTTCAGAGGAGGAGTAGAGATTATAGAAAGTAATACTGTACCTACTCTAACCCTTACTAGAGACGTAAGCGGCACTACCTACACATACGGGCAATTTACAAACGCTGGATCTGATTTTTATGTTAACAGTCTAGCAGCAATTTTTATTAACGCTGATTCAAACTCAGATTCAACTTCTACCGATAGAATAATTAAATTCGGTAATAGAGGTTCTGAGCTCATGCAATTAGATGCTAGCGGTAACTTAGGTATTGGTACTACTAGTCCAGCAGATTTACTGCACATTGACGAAGGTGATATTCGAATAAACGACGGTAATAACGGAACTGTAAGAGGTTTATATATAAGACATGCTGGTATAACCGGTAATGTTACATCATTAGTCCAAGATACATCAGGCTCTCCTAGAGCACATCTAAAATCTTCTGAAAGATCTTTATGGATCTCTGCACAGTCAGACGGAGGTGGTGTTTCTACTGAGACACTAAGACTCTATAACAACCAGAATCTAGGTCTCGCAGTAGATTATAGCGGTAGTGTCGGTATAGGTACCACAAACCCTAGTACCATACTTCATGTATATAGAGGAGGTACAGGTACAGTTTATGATTTAACTTTACAAAGCGGTGATGATTCAACAGGAGCAAGACACGGTATCTTATTTAGAGGCGGTGCTGCTAACTATGAAGCATTAATCAGAACAGGTAACTACGGATCCTACAGAAGTAATCTAGAGTTCTGGGTGAGTAATCAAACCTCAGGAGGTTCAACATTAGTGCAAGCTCTTTCTATATTAAGTGCCGGTGATGTAAGACTTAATGAATACGGCTCAGGTACTGTCACAGGCACAGCCGCCTACAACCTTTCGGTAGATTCTACAGGTAAGATTATCGAAACTGCCAATCCTTCCTTAACAGGAACAGGAACAGCAAACTATGTTACCAAATGGAGCGGTACTAACTCGCTCACTAACTCCGTTATATATGATACCGGAACTAACGTAGGTATTGGTAACACTTCTCCATATACTAAGTTTGAAGTAAGAGGAACTATACACTCAGAAGTTGGCGCTTCTACAATTCCTCAGATACTACTAGGATCCCCAGGTTTAAATTATGGTCAAATTCAGAACGACGGTACCGGTATATGGTCATTAGGATATGGAGCTACAAATGCAGCTCTCGGTACACCAGTCTTAGCTTGGAACTCCTCAGGTAACGTAGGTATAGGTATTACTACTCCAGGAGCTAAACTACATGTCGTCGGTGACATCTCAGGATCTAGCGAAATTAGAGCACAAAGAGGATTCTTTAATCCTCAATATGACGACATCTACGGATTAAGAGTAGAGCCGCCTAACTCAGGTGATAAAGCTGTTATATATGTAAATAGAGGATATGGATCTCACAAAGGATCCGGTATATACATTGTAGGTGCAAACTATACAAACAACAATAATCAAGCATTTGTAGAACTTAACGCAGGTTCCTACTCAGGTATTGATACTAGGTATATACACGCTTACGATTCAGCAGGAACAGACTTTGTAGTATACGGAGACGGTACAGTAGTAGCAGGTAAGTATCAGCTTACAGATAATGCTGCTAAGCACCCTTCTTCATCTTTCCAATCACCGCAAGAAATCATCGCAGCAGGACTAGATGAAGGCAACGGACTGTACTATATCAACCCAGGAGGAAAGCTAGCTGCTCCAATTCAGGTGTACGTAGACTTTACTACTCCTGATGCTCAAGGAGAGACAGGATGGATGCTTGTAGCATCGTTTACTACCGACTACACATGGGGTCTTGATTCTACTTCTACAGCAGCCGTATTAGGATCTACTGCAGTAAATGCATTCTCTGCTAACTTCGGTAACTACGTAGTAAACGACTTTAGAGTTCATGCCGCTCCAAGTGTAGATTCAGGCGGTACAAACTCATCAGGAGACTGGTACTACCACAGAAAAGAAGGAGTAGAGTGGAAAAAATGGTGGTCTGAAGCTAACTCAGGTCTTTACCCTAGGAGTACTGCTATTAACCCATCTGTTAGAGACGGTTTAATTGGATTTGATTATTCACATAACATCAAGTTTAATTACACCAATACCGCTCATAAATCGAACGGTTTAAGTGATGCACCAGGATCGGTAGCGTACTGGGATGTACTTACTACAGCCGGTAACACTATGTCCATTCAATCACTAGCATCAGACGGTACATTAGGATGGTCTCATAATTTAACAAACACCGGTCAAGATATAGTAAGTCAGCATTCTATTGTCGGTTACGATGATGGGAATATTGTAGCGCGTTACGGTGACGCATTTGATACTGCTGACGTAGGTAACGGATCAGGAGGTACAAGCGAGACTACCAAACTCTGGCTTTGGGTAAAAGGAAAGACGGTACGCGGAGGCTGGACCGACGGTGATGGATATGTTTATACAGAAGATACAGGAAGCAATGTTGGTATTGGTACTAGAGCTCCTGCAGATAAGCTTCATGTACAAGCAACATCGGGCAATGGTTTAACCATCATTACAAACGATGTATCCACAATAAAAATGAAGTCGTCTACCGGCGGTACTAAGAGCTGGGGATTTGCGACTACAAATTTAGCTGCCAGTGATTTTGGAATATACCAGAGTGATTCTAATGGCGGTGATCCAATCAGTGCAGGCACAGCAAAACTTTACTTCAAATCAGATGGTAATGTAGGTATTGGGACAACTTCTCCTGACGCTACAATACACGTATATTCTACTGCCGACACCTCAGGAATGGTCGGTAACTTTAGAAGAGGTATAAACGGACTAAACGAATACACTTACATTAAAGTAGGAAACAGTGCTCCGGCTTACTTCGGTAACATGCTACTATCGGACGATGTAGCATATATCTCTAGAGCAGCAGATCCAACCGGAGGAAACGGATTATTTGTACAAGGAAGCGGTAACGTAGGTATTGGTACTAAAAGCCCTTCTCAAAGACTTCATGTATACGGAGGCTACATTAAAGCTTCAGATGACGGAACTACTACTGCATTTATGCAAGGTGGAGGATCAAATGGATACGCTTACTTTGGAGCATTAGGCAATGGGCCAGCAGCGTTTGGTAACTCTGAAAACTGGACAACGCTTGTTGCTGATGGCGGTAATGTAGGTATTGGTTCTACAGCACCTAACAAGAAGTTTGTAGTAACAGGAGCTGCCAATGATGAATGGATAGCAACGTTTACAAACAGTGGAACTACTCCATACGGTGTTTACGTTGACACATCAGCAAATAGCGGCACAGCGTATTCATTTGCTGTCTACACAAACGCCGGTAATGGTTTATTTGTACGTAATAACGGTAACGTAGGTGTAGGAACTTCATCACCAGCTTCTGGAATTAAACTAGACGTAAGCGGATCAGTATCTGTAGCAGGAGATGAAGGCTTAAGATTAGGTTACGTAGGAGATCACGGAGCATACGACAACGTTAAAATAACATACTCAGGATACAATGGAGGATCACCAGAGGTAATATTTACTCCTAGAACAACACCAGGATCCGGTGAACTCACTACATTCTTCCGATTTAAGAATAGTAACGGAACTGCTTCAAACAACAACCTAGCAAGCGTTAGTGTTGATAACGATTTAGAAGTAGGAGGAGATCTTACCGTAGATGGAATCATTACAGCTAAAGAATTCCATACTACGTTTGTATCAGCTTCTATTATATACCAATCAGGCTCAACCAAGTTCGGTAATAGCTCAGACGATATACATTATTTTACAGGTAACATAGGAGTTAACGTTTCAGATCCTCAGGCACCTTTAGAAGTAAAAGGAGCAAGTAATACCCCAGCCGACGGTAATGAAGTTATTTCGGTAACAAATACAACCGGGAACACTAAACTTCTTTTAGGTGTAGCAGAAAACAGCTACGGATGGATTCAAGCAGCTGAAGGCTCTTCAGACAGAAACATCTTATTAAATCCAAACGGAGGACATACAATAGTTGGAGCTACATCAAAGCTCTCTGCCTACGGTGCAGACTTTACTACTCTTTCTGTACAGACACAGACCGGAGACAATGCTGCCATCATAGAATTAGGAGGTAACAGAACAGCCAATCCTGGTAATCAGAACGGTATGATTCAGTTCTTCAATAAGACTGGAACAGCTACTGAGGTAAACAGAATATCTTCTATACAAGGATCTGATGTAACATCAGGAAGTATCTCCTTCCATACCAACTACGGAGGAACCTTTAGCGAGAAAGTACGCATAAGTGACAACGGTGACGTAGGTATTGGAACTGATTCACCAAAAACAAAATTAGCAGTAGCAGATGATGCTCCAAACAGCACCCTAACAGCAGGTAATGCGGTATTAGATGTATACGGAACAGCTGCAACAGCTAGGACAGATAATAGTAGCTTAGATATCCTAAGACTACATAGAAATAATGATGCTACTCCATCAAAGGCATCTACCTTTGCAATAGGGTTATCTTTCCACGAAGATCCAGGAAACAACTACCCAAGAACTAGAGCAGACTTTAAAACTACAGGTAGAACAACAGATGATTCTGATGTAGCCTTAACAGTAATGTCTGTAGTGGATACTGGTAGAATTGGTGTTGGTACAACTGATCCTACTAACAGAATAACTGCATATCAAGGCGGTGGTGTTAGAGTATCGGGAATTGCTAGTGGTGGTTATATTGAGATGAGTGGTGATCTACCAGGATACTCAGCAAACCAATACCCAGTAATTAAATCGGGAGGTACTATTCATTTTGCAAATAATAATAAGTATTCTGCATACATTGAAGGTGCTAACACATACTTTGGACTTCTAGATAGCACTACTACAACTAAGGTATTACTTAGAACAAGTGGTAACTCTTACCTGAATGGTGGTAACGTAGGGATCGGTATAGCAGCCCCAGGCTACAAACTAGAAGTAGCAGGAGATGCAAGAGTACAGAGTAATACCTTCCTAGCAACTGATGCAAACAGCTATGTTAATATCGGTGCATCATATGTAAGTACAACTACAGCCTCTGATACAAAACTTATCTTACAGGGTAAGAACGTAACAGATGCCGGTACAAACTACTACGGAGACTTTGGTCAGATTTTATTATGGTCAAACTCAAACTATTCTGCTAGCTCTAGAAGATTCTTAATCACCAACGCACATAAGATTAATCAATTTGCGATAATTAGATCTGATGACGCAACTACAACACCTACCATCGGACAAGGAGGACTTGTGTCAAACGGTACTGCTGATTTTATAATTGATTACTATAGCGGTGCTGTGGGTATCGGACAAACTAACCCGGCCTACAAACTTCACGTAGAAGGAGATACCGGTATTGGAGCTAACTATGCATTTAAAGCTAGATATACCACCAGTGATAATTACCACGGTTCATTTAGATGGGCAGGGTTACAATTAGGTAATAACGGAACTAACAGAATCGTAGCCGGTAGAACAGGCGTAGGAGGATCTTTAGATTTCTGGGTAAACAACACAAACGATGCTTCTGACTACTCAGTAACACCAGACGGTACTAGAGTATTGACTTTATATTCTACCGGTACAGCAGGATTTACCGGAGGAGTATCTGCTGCTTCATTTACTGGATCTTTACAGGGTAATATCACCGGCACAGCAGCCAGTGAAACTCTAGCAACCGTTGTTGCAAGAGGTAACTCTACGTCAACTAATATACGTGTACAGAGACCTTCTAATAAAGTAGACAACAACGGAAACCCTACCGAATTTGGTAGCCGCGTAGAATTTAACAACGCGTTTGCTACCAACGAATCCGGGTATATGATATTCAGATTCCCTACCTATAATAACTTCCTAATCTCAGGAGATTACGATGGTAATATAGGTGGTGCTATACCAAACATTCAGTTTGGTAGACAGTCAACTGTTTACATGCACATCAATAGTAGCGATGGTAACGTAGGTATTGGCACTACAGCACCAGATAGTACACTACACGTACATTCTTCTTCACCGATCATCACCGTATCGAACTCAGATACAAGTATTATAGACGGACAGGTGATAGGTCAGGTTGACTTCAAGTCTTTTGACGGTAGTACAAATATGACAAACGTCTTCGGCTCTATTAGAACAGAAGCTCAAGGAACTCTTGACAACGGAGTTGACGATGGCGGTAAAATGGTGTTTAGCACCTTTAAGCAATCCACTACTCTTGTTGACCAAATGGTTATTGATAGAGAAGGTAACGTAGGTATTGGTAATACTACTCCTACTAGTACTTTAGAAGTTGGTGGTCAAGTTTTAATAAGTGCTACAGCTCCTCTTTTGGACTTTGTAGATACAAATAGCTTTACAGATACTAACGATAGATTTAGAGTAAGAGCTGGCGGTAATGAAGGATTGATTCAGTGGTATGATAATTCAGCAAGCAGTTTATTAAGTATAATGACATTCCAACCAAACGGGGATGTTATAGTACCTAATGGTAACGTAGGTATTGGAGTCACAGATCCTGAGAGAAAATTAGAAGTTAAAAGTGATACTACCTACGACGGTATACTAATCGATACCTTATCGGCACCTGAGATCGTACTTAGAGATAGAGGAAACTCAGACACATTAATAGGAACAGGTAGGCACGGTCTTGACGATTTTCACATTGATACCTACGCAGGTAATGCTTTCTTTATTAAGGGTAGTAGCAGAAATGTAGGAGTTGGAACTATTTCTCCTCAAGCTAGATTCCATGTATCCGGCAGCATACTTGCCGGTGATATTACAGGAGCACAGACTTCAAACAATATCACCATTTACCACGGCGGCGGTAACCTTACCGACGGAACAGTTCGTTCTTACTTTGAACTCACTAATCCTTCTGCTCCGTATACAAACACCGGCGATGCCTGGAACTGGAAACTAGCAACAGTTGCAAGACCGGGTAATAGCGGTAACTATAACAGCCAACTTGAAATTCTCAGATCTACTAGAGATACTGTTACTAACGACCCTACAGTAGTATTTAATAGAAACGGTAATGTAGGTATTGGAACTACTGATCCTAAACGGATGTTACACGTAGAAAGCGGATCTATGCTCTTCTCTAGAGCACTAGGAGATGCAGACTACGATGCTATTAATATCGCTTACAGAGGATCTTGGAGTAGTTATACAAACAAGTTAGCTGGTATTAACGTTACCGATAGCAATGCACTAAACCAGACAGTAGGTAGATTCGGTGTAACATACAACGGAAGCGTCGGAGTATTCACTGTTACGGACCTCTATAATGGAGGGTATGCAGCATCAGGAGACGTATTTAGAGCGGGAGGAAACGGAGTAATCAGCTTCCCTCAATACGGAGCAGGATATTTAAAAACAGATGCTAACGGAGCAATTTCAACAACAACCCAGTTTACTGGATCTTTCCTAGGAAACGTAGACGGTAACGTAACCGGAACAGCCGGAAGTGAAACTCTAGCAACAGTAACCGGCAGAGGTAATATCACTACCAGTAATATAGGCATCGGAGTAACTACTGCTCCGGTTAATCTCACTATTGGAAAGAATACAGCTGGTTCGACCGGATTCTTAGACTATATCAAAATTGGTTCGGATCTTCCTAGCTTTGGTGCTCAAGGAGGGTACCCGTCTTTACTAATCGGTACATTCGGTGTATATGATGCTTCAATAGCTACACAAGGTAATGATTTAAGAATTCTAGCAGGTCGCGGTGTTAATACTGAAGACCATAACATACGATTCTATACTAGCTTTAACGGTACTGGAGGAGCCGCCGAAGACAATGAGCGGATGCGCATTACCCATACTGGTAACATAGGTATTGGAGTCACTAGCCCAGCTGCTAAGCTGGATGTAAGAGCAGGATCAGGCTTTATAAGACTTGGTTCCTACAATGATAATTATCATGTAAAAATCGAAGGAGGAGATCAGCTAAACTTCCGTAATGGAGCTTCCGCTGCTGTAGCGTATATTCAATACGCCGGTCCTGCAGATACCCTACTGGGACGTAACCTTTATGTAGAAGGAAATTCAAGCGGCGGTACAACAGGTGCTGTAAGAGTACAATCAGATGGTAACGTAGGTATTGGTAATACTAGTCCGGGTTATAAATTAGATGTAAATGGAACAGGTAGGATTGTTAGTCAATTTATTCAAGGAGGTGGTACCGCTAGAGCTACAAGCGGAACAACAATCGCATTTACACATAATACGGCTTATTCGGCAAATACAGACCTTCTTGATGCAGGTAGGTTCTTGTCAATAGTAAATGAATCAACTGTAACAAACGCATATTCTGCTCTATCGTTTAGAGTTAACCCAAACAGCTCTGGCGGAGGAACCAATGCAATGCTTGATATGAAATTCGTGAATGCGAATAATGGTTCAAGCAACTTAATTTGGAGCTTCACATCAGGTGGTGGTTGGGCTGATAGAATGACTCTAACAAGTAATGGAAACTTAGGCATCGGTTCAACAGCTCCTGAAGGTAAACTCAACGTAGTTGGTGGAGCCGATGTTCTAATAGTAGAAGGATCAGGCTCTACAGCCAACACTACTATCATGGCCGTTGATGGAAATAACGGTAGATTATTTGAGGTAAGCGATGATCTAAGTGATTCCTTATTCAGTGTAAATACTATAGCCGGTCTACCGGTTATGGAAGCGTTTGCTGATAATACAGTAGTATTAGGAGCTTATAATCAATGTGATTTAGTAATCTCAGGAAGTAAAGTAGGTATCGGTACTTGCAGTCCAGCAACTAAGCTTCATGTTCAAGGAGGTGCTGCAATGACCGGCGGATGGAATAAAAATATTACTCTAGCAGCTACATACCCTGTAGCTATATTTAACAGTAATAATAGCAAATACGCAGGTATAGGCTACGATTACTCAGTAGACGGTATCCGCATCTGGACAAACGCTACAAGTAACGACGTTAACGGCACAGGATCTGAAAGATTATCAATAATAGCCGGTAATGTAGGTATCGGCTCAGGCACACCAGCCTACAAACTAGACGTAACCGGAACCATCCGTGCAACCGGTGATGTAATCGCCTATTCAGATGCTAGAGTAAAAGAAAACGTAGTAACGCTAGAAAATTCTCTAGAAAAAGTACAGAATCTACGAGGAGTTTCGTATAATAAGATAGGAGAGTCTGAGAAGAAGATCGGTGTTATAGCACAGGAAGTACTAGAAGTACTACCAGAAGTAGTATCTCAGGACTCTGAAGGAACTTATTCAGTTGCTTACGGTAACATTACAGCTATATTGATTGAAGCAATCAAAGAACAGCAAAAGCAGATCGATGAATTGAAAGAAGAAATTAAAAAACTCAAAGGTTAATGTCACTCCACCACAATCCTAGAATAGTAACAAGCGGATTACAGCTAGCCTTAGATGCTGCTGATACTAATTCATACCCAGGTACAGGTACTACGTGGTATGACTTAACTGAGAATGGATATCAAGCTACGATGTCTAATATGACAGCAGGTAACTGGGTGACTTATAACGGAGTTAAAGCTTTTGAAACTACCGATACAGGTAACCAGGGATTTAGAATAACAAGCTTTCCTTTCCCTCAGAATGGAAGAACATATGAGATATGGCTTAACTCTAAAAGCTTTGCTATAGGATGGCAGACATGGTTTGACGACGGAGGAGGAGAAAGAGTGTTATTTGGAACATATGCCAATGATATATTTGTATACCCGTCAGCTAACTTTACAGGAGGATTGGTCGCCGGAGAATGGTATCAGCTATCATATACAATGACAGGAGGTAACGGCTCTCTTATTACAGGATATAAAAACGGATCTTCTGTCGGTACAGGAACATACGGCGATACAATAGCAACATCCGGTACTTTATACCTTTTAGGAGACGCCGGTAGTGAGATTACCTCATGCTACTGTGCTATTGCTAGGGTATACAACAGAGTACTATCCGCAGATGAAATTGCTCAAAACTACGAAGCTACTAAAACACGATTTGGATTATGAGAACAGTAGTACATGAAACAGATAAGGATGGAAATGAATGCTGGACTATCTATTTAGATAATCATCAGTTAAGTATCTACTATACTGAAGAAGAAGCACAGGCTAACATTAATAATGTTCAGTTAAAAGACTAGTATCATGCCAACAGCAGTAGGACCAAATACAAAAGGAGAAGAGAATCTAGTCTTTGGCTATGATTTAGGAGATGCTAGGAATTCTTATAAAGGAGAGCCTACTACTAACTACATCACAACGATGGCAGCAAATTTAGGAGGTAATGTAAGTTTATCGTACCCCTTAAATGTCTATATCTGTACTGCACAAGAAACCAATGTAGCAGACCCAACTGCTCCTGGAGGACAGTACTCTAGATTTACAGGAAACACAGACAGCGACAATAACCAGCTCTTTACATCGTTTGTAGATGGTAGTGTAAACGCCCGCAACACAACTGTAGCATATAGCGTGTACCTTAAAGGAACTGGCACATGTCACCTTACAGTCTATTCTGATATAGCTGGGTATAGCACCACACCTACAATCACTCTTACCAGTAAATGGACTAGATACTCTATCGTTCAAGCAGTAGGTAATTACACAACACATGCTTGGGTAGCTGTTAGAGGTATACTGACTAGCACAAATGTCTACGTGGCTGCCCAGCAAATAGAGTTTAACTCACATATTACTCCTTTTGTAAACGGAACCCGATCAGCCACCCAAGGCTTAATAGATCTCACAGGCAATTCAACAATCGATCTAACAAACGTATCATTTGACAGTAATGCACAAATGACTTTTGATGGTTCAAATGATATTATTAATTTAGGAAGTAGTTTAAATAGTTACAATACGCCTACTATTGAAGCAGTATTTAAATCAAACTCTGCAAGCGGGACTGACTTTAAGGTAATTATAGGATGGGGAGCTTTCTCTTCAGGGAACTACTCAGGAATACATTTAGGAGCCGGCACTAGTGCATATCCTGATGAATCCTTAACAGTTTGGATAAACGGGCAGACTCTACAAATGGCTGTAAGAAAAGGACATGGATATTATCACGATAATAAATACCATCACGTGGTAGTTACACTTGCTCCCGGAGCTAACAAGATTTATATCGACGGGGTAGAAGAAACTGTTGATTTTGATTATGGATCGGTTAATACAAATAGTGGAGGATTTAGTCAAACAAACAACGTTACTTACATAGGAAGACGTTCATATAGTAGTGGTTACTTTTTCAATGGTCCAATACCTTTACTAAAAGTATATAACCGAGCACTCACAGCCTCAGAAGTCAAATCAAACTATAACGCCATCAAAGGCAGATTTAATATTTAGTAAGTTATGGCAGTAAGACACGGATACGGAAAGATAGCAGGTACTGATGCATTAGTATTTGCATACGATACTGGAGATACTAGAAATAGTTATAGGGGAGAGCCTACAACTAACCTGTATGGAAACTGGAATGCTTATACCGGAGGAAGTTACGAAGTACTAGACAACAATACGAACTACATAAAGTTACTAGCTTCAGCCGGAACTCCATGGGCAGGTCAGTTTACAGCTGCAGTATCTGCAGGAACTTACACAGTATCTTTCCAGCATAGAACTGATGATGGCGGAAGTAATAACTTTAATATTGACAATGACTCCCAGGATGATAACATCTGGAACGCCAATATAACCACAACAACTGAATGGCAAACCTACACCAGTACCAAAACCCATACTGGAAGTGGTAACCACCTATTATACTTCAGACGTAACGGTGGAGCTGGAAATATCTATATTAGAAATGTACAGATTGAATTAAAATCTCACGCTACGCCATTCATTAAGGGTACTCGCTCGGCAACACAAGGTTTATTGGACCTGACAGGCAATTATCCTATTGATTTAGCAAACGTATCATTTGACAGTAATGCACAAATATACTTTGACGGCTCAAACGACTATATTGATATACTAAATAGTACAACCCTACTCTCAGGTACTCAAGATCTAACAGTAGAAGCTGCTTATAATATGCAAGGACAAGGCGGAGGAGAGATCCTTGGAAATTATGGATCGGGCTATACTACAGACCATTTATGGTTTTCCGGTATGTACGGTATTTGGCTAAATGGCGGAGTTTATGCTCCAGGCTATCCGCTTGCCAACGGGAGATACCATATGGTAGGTACTAGAGAGAGCGGAGTAATGAAACTGTACCTTAATGGAGTACTTGTAAACTCCGGAACTAGAGCAGCTTCTATTGCAACAGATATTGATTATAGAATAGGAGCTGATGTTAATGGAGCAGCTGAAGATTTTACCGGAGAGATATACGTAGTAAAAGCTTATAGTAGAGCACTCTCAGCCGCTGAAGTACTTAATAACTACAACTTCTATAAATCCCGCTTTAACCTCTAATCTATTTATATAAAAAAGCTATGAGCAGATTTCCTAACAGACGCTGGTTAGTCATACCAGCTACCGAAGTAGAGAACGTAGACTTTAATCAGGTTCTAGAATCTTCAGCAGATACTTTAAGATATTCTGTAGACGGAAGTGAAACTTTCGTTAAATACGAAGTATCAGTATTAGAAGAGCCTTATTCATATACCTATACTGACCTTGAAACCGAAGAAGAAGTAACTACTACAGTAGAAGCCGGAGTGTACGGAAGACCTTCTATCTACTCAGAATCATTTACCGAGTATGATCATGAGGGTATCTTAGCATTGCTAGCAACCGAGGCTTGGACAGCACCAATTCAAGATCTAGTATAAGATTATGGCAGTACCGGGAACAGGAGAGATATCATTAGGTAAGATCAGACAGGAGTTACAGGCAGCTAATTATACTAGCGGCCCGTATACTGCTGCAGCTACTGGATTAGATCCGGCCGAGAATGGTACGTACGCTACTATCAATACATGTTCTCCTTATTATCCGCTATCAGCCAATCCGGCTAAGATGTCTGAATGGTACGGATACGATCATGATGCTCCGTGTCCGGCTTCTCTCTATGCACTAGATGATGGAGGAGATCCATCACAGCAGAATATGCTGTACGATGGAGGCGATTATTATGATGCTAACGTAAGTACAGCAGCCCCTAATGCTCTAGGTACATGGAGTATTAACGTATGGGTGAAAGTATATTCTTCATCTGCTACTCAAGGGTACTGGTTTGGATTAAGAGATACATTAAGCGGAGGCGATCAGTTAGTAATCTATCATACTGGAGATGTTGACTCTACTGGTAAACCAATGATCTTCTGTGCAATACAAGACGGAGCTGGAAATCAGGCAGCAATTGACGTAGTACTTAACGATACCGCTAATACAAGCATTACAGGTATAGGTCCAAGTAAAGCATGGACAAATACTACGTCTGGAAACCAAGGATATACTAATAGTAACGGCTATACTATGATTACTGTTGTATATGACTACAATGCATTTAATACCGATGACTTTATACAGATGTATTGGAATGGAGATAGATTAAATGCACCCTTTACAACCTCCCCAGGTACACACACATCTCAGTGTTACGGTGACGTGTATACAGACAATAGATGGGGAAATACAGAATGTATGGTAGGCGGATTTGTACCATCAGAACTATCCTCGGGTTTATACATAGATGAACTATCTCTCTTTTACAGCAAAGCCCTATCTAGTACAGAGGTGTCTCAATTATGGAACACCGGCACAGTACTTACATACGGTGAAGTAACCGGATCAGGAGGAGCTAATACATCTAACCTGCTTCATTATGCTTTTGAAGAGGACGGAAATAAGGGTAAAGACTCAGGACCAAATAGTTATAACTTACAGGAATATAATACTCCAGCCCTAACAAGCGATCACGCCTAATTATAATAAAAGGACTATGGAAGATAAGGGTTTAGGAGATACTATTGCTAGAGTCACTCATGCTACCGGCATAGATCGATTAGCACAAAAGATAGCAGAAGCAAGAGGAAAGTCTGACTGCGGATGCAAGAAAAGACAAGAATATATCAACCAATTGATTCCATATAAAAAGAAAGACTAATGGCAACAAAATACAGAGTTTACAAACAGCTCATCCCTGTACCTTTAAACACAGACGATCCTACATGGGCAAAACGCCAGATCTGGGTACAGAAACTTAACTCAGAAGATACTATTGATGAGTTTGATACCTTAGCAGAAGCTGAAGCTAAAAGAGATGAATTAACAGCTGCTGACGAGACTGGAAGAATCTACAAAGTAGAAGAGATTACAGAATAACATATTTATACTAAAACACCATGGCATTAGAGCAAGCTTACACTAGATTTGGCCACGAATTCGCCAACGCTTATCACAAAATTAACTCTCTTAGTTATAATATTAACGAGAGGATGGAAACTACTTACAGCGAAGAAGTAGCAGAAGACGGTACTATTACTAGAACCCCTACTACAGCTATCAAACAAGATGTAAGAGCCAACGTAAACGTTACTATCTATCCTTCTGCTGCTGAAAGAGAGAAACTAGGAGAAGTTCTAGGAGGAACTAGCTACAACTTTGAAATCGACTTAGATTCTGAGTTAAACTGGATCGAGCAAGCCTACGAACATTTAAAAACTTTAGATAATTACGCTACAGCGTTGGATATTTAAGGAAAAATACATATATTTATATATAACTAACCGGTTAAATTAAAATAACGTTACATGGAAAACCAAAAGTTGACTCAAGAAGAGTTACAGCAGATCGCTGACCTTCAAAACAAAAATCGTGCTGTCGTAAGCGAGTTCGGCGAAATCGAGCTTATCAAGCTTAGTATCGAAGCACGTGTTGAAAATGCTAAGAAATTCTTAGCTGAACTTCGCGAAGCCGAGCAGACGTTCGGTAAAGAGCTTTCTGAAAAGTACGGTGATGGAACTGTAGACTTACAATCTGGTGAGTTTGTTCCTGCTCCTGCTCAAGAGGAAGCTACTGAAGAGCCAGCTGCAGAATAAGCGCACAACGCACTCCAGGGAAGATTAAGAGGGTTTCGGCCCTCTTTTTCTATTTATATAAAAATCTCACATACACATGGCTTTAGAAGATAAAAAATCGTTATTACAGCCTAGCTCTGTACAATCCCAGCAGTATAGATTACAATACTCTGGTCTACAGGATAGAGCTAACGAAGCTGTTAAGTATACCGCTCCTGCTGCTAATACTCCTAGAGTATCTCAGTTTGTAGGCACAGTACCATCTGTAGCATTAGCAGCACCAACACCTCAACCTGTTGGATCCTCTACTATAGCTAAGAACTATCGAGCATCAGCTGCAGTATTAGACGGAGATACGTATCTTACTGCTTCTATTGGAAGTGATGTAGATCTTAATACGGTAACCAGCGGTTCATTAAGCCTAGTGTTTATGATTAAGCCGGATACAGTACCTACAGCACAGAAGCAGTACCTATTCCATGCTTATACCGGATCATTTGCCAGCCACTCTTTAGAAGTAACATTAAGTGGTTATAATCTAGAGATTAGAGGCACAAACGACGGTAAGTACTCAAGATACTACGCAACTATCCCTGCAACAGCCTGGGGTACTCAAGAAAACGGGTATACTATTATTGAGATCGGTAAAAATGCTCAAACAGCTGACAGACCATCAGTACCGTTAGGCTTTGCAAGATATTACGCTAAGGTAGGTAATACTTCTTATAGCTTAATCGCAAGAGGTAACGGAATAGTTACTTCTCATGACCTATCACTAATAGACCACCTAAGCATCGGCGGTACAGCTGCAGTTGCTAACTCTAACTTCTCAGGATCGATTGCATTTGCAATGATTAAAGGAGACACTCGCTTAACAGCCGACCAATACATTGATCTAAAAGACGGAAAGAAGTTAGTAGGTTCAATTATTCCACAAGTAAGAGCTTATACTTTCGATAGTAACGGAGCTGTAGAAGATCCAGGTACATTAGCTGATGTTAACGTAACTTTAGGAGTAACTGGAAGCTATTCCACAACTACAGGATACTATTAATTGTTTTTGCACTTCATTAACATATTTATATAAAGAATAATATAACCCTTCATAAAGATGGCAGAGAGAATTTTATCACCAGGTGTATTTTCAAGAGAAAATGACCTATCTTTCATCACCCCAGCTGCTGGCGAGATCTCTACGGCTTTAGTAGGACCTACAACTAAAGGTCCTGTTAATATTCCTACTGTAGTTAGATCTTTAGGCGAGTACCTAAATGTATTTGGCGGCACTTTCAAATCAGGTAGTGACTACTACAACCACTTTACTACAATCGCAGCTGAAAAGTACTTCGAACAAGGAGGTTCTTCTCTCTTAGTTACTAGAGTATCTGATGATACTTTCTCTAGTGCTACTGCTACAGTATATAGTGCTTCTGCTGCATGGTTTACCTTAAAGACTCTAAGTCAAGGTGAGATCATGAACAACAGCGGTAGCGGTACATTAGCAGGAGCTGACAATGCTCTTGTTTCTGGTTCAGCCGACAACGTAAGATGGGAAATTACTAACGTAGATGCAGCACAGGGTACTGTTTCTCTTGTTATCAGAAGAGGTGACGACAACGAAAAGAACAAAATCGTTCTAGAGTCTTATTCTAACCTTTCTTTAGATCCTAAATCTGCTAACTACATCGCCAAAGTAATCGGCGATCAATATAAGACAGTTAGCGGTGTTGATGGAGCTGTAACAGTAAACGGTGAGTATGCAAACTCTTCTAAATTCGTTTATGTAGATGCAGTAACATTCAAAACCCCGGACTACTTCGACAACACTGGAGCTGCTAAAGGAGCTTACTCTGCTTCATTTGAAGCGTTTGTAATCGGTAGCGGATCTGCTCACGGTACATTCGGTTCAGCAGAAGGAGTTTTATTCCAAGCCGGAGTTGCTGCAACATTTAATCAGAATATTGCTAGCGCAACAGACTCACAAGGTATCGATCCTTCTACTGCTTACGCTACAGCATTACTATCTCTTGCTAACAAAGACGAATATAAATTCAACGTACTGGTAACACCAGGTCTTACAAAAGATCTTAACTCTTCAGTAGTATCAAGCTTTATCAGCTTAGTAGAAGGAAGAGGAGATGCAATCTACGTTGTAGATGCTTATAAGTACGGAGGTTCAGTAGCCAATGCAGTATCTAGTGCTGCTGGTATGAATAGCTCTTATGCAGCTGCTTACTGGCCATGGGTTAAAGTATCTGACAACCAGTTAGGAAAGAATACATGGGCTCCAGCTTCTGCAGTAATCGGAGGTGTTTATGCCTTCACTGATAGAGTAGGTGCTGAATGGTTCGCTCCTGCAGGTCTATTAAGAGGCGGTATTCCAGGTGTAGTAACAGCTGAAAGAAAGCTTTCTCAATCAGACAGAGACACATTATACGGAGGTAAAGTTAACCCACTTGCTACCTTCCCAGGTTCAGGTGTTGTAGCTTACGGTCAGAAGACATTACAGACTAAAGCTTCTGCATTAGACAGAGTAAATGTTCGTAGACTTCTTATCAACCTTAAGAACTTCATCGGTGATCAAGCTAACAACTTAGTATTCGAGCAGAACACAATCGCTACTCGTAACAGATTCTTAGCCGCCACTAACCCATATCTTGAGACTGTAGTACAGCGTCAAGGACTTTACGCTTACAGAGTTGTAATGGATGACACCAACAACACTGCTGACGTTATCGATAGAAACCAATTAGTAGGTCAGATCTTTATCCAACCAACTAAGACTGCGGAATTCATCGTACTCGACTTCGTTGTTCAGCCAACAGGTGCAACATTTGGAGCGTAACTATTTATAATAAAGTAAACTAAAGTAACATGCCAGTACTAGATCCAAACGAAATCATGTTTACCGCCTTCGAACCGAAGGTATCAAACAGATTTATCATGTACATCGATGGAATTCCATCATATATGGTTAAGAGCGTAACTTCACCTTCTTTTACTGACGGTGTTATCAAGCTTGACCACATCAACACTTACAGAAAGATCCGCGGTAAGAGAGAATGGCAGAACATGACTCTCTCATTATACGATCCAATCACACCTTCTGGTGCACAGGCTGTAATGGAGTGGGCTCGTTTAGGATATGAATCAGTAACTGGTAGAGCTGGATACTCTGATTTCTATAAGAAAGACGTAACTTTAAATATGCTAGGTCCTGTTGGAGATATCGTAGGAGAATGGATCGTTAAAGGTGCATTCGTACAATCTTCTAACTTCGGTACTTACAACTGGTCTACAGATGAAGCCATCTCAGTTGAACTAGTATTATCAATGGACTACTGTGTATTAAACTTCTAATACCCCGCCTTGTCAACAAAGGAAAGCCCGGTCTTTATGGCCGGGTTTTTTATTTTCATATATTTATATATAAAGTAATACAGTTATATGGAATCAAAATTTAAGTTACCTACTGAAACGGTTGAGCTACCGTCAAAAGGCTTACTCTACCCAGAAGGGCACCCTTTATCCGCCGGTACAATTGAGATGAAATACATGACCGCACGGGAAGAAGACATCTTAACCAATCAGAACTATATTAGACAAGGCACTGTCATCGATAAGCTACTACAGTCTTTAATTGTAACGGAAGTACCTTATGACGAGATCTTGATTGGAGATAAGAATGCTATTATGGTAGCAGCTAGAATCTTATCTTACGGTAAAGACTATGATTTTGATCTAGGAAACGGTAAGCAGACTATTGACCTTACAACCTTCAATAATAAAGAGATTCAAGAAGACTTATATAAGAGAGGTCAAAATGAATTCGAGTTTACTCTACCTCATACAGACAATACTGTAACCTTTAAGCTTTTAACTCACGGTGATGAAACTAAGATCGAACAAGAGATTAAAGGCCTTCAGAAGATCAATAAAGATAATATTGCCGAAGCTACTACTCGATTAAAGTATATTATCACATCTATCAACGGATCAAGAGAGAAGAAGGATGTTAGAGAGTTTGTTGACTACGGACTATTAGCTCGTGATGCTAGAGCATTAAGAGAATACTACACTAAAGTATCTCCAGATCTAGATATGACTTATAACTACACAGACTTAGACGGTGCAGAGAGGGAGGCTGCCCTTCCAATTACTGTTAGCTTTTTTTGGCCTGACGCCTGAGTATAGAACTCTACTGTATCAACAGATACACGACATAGTCTTTCACGGTAAAGGAGGGTATGATTGGCAGACAGTCTACAATATGCCAATATGGCTACGTAGATTCACCTTTCAATCAATCAGAGACTTCTACGAGAAAGAAGCAGAAGCACAAAAAGAAGCTATGGATAAAGCAACCGGAGTACAGCAAGCAGCACCAAGCAATACTGTACAGATTCCGGATGCAGTAAAAAAAGCAACATACACTACTAAAAAACAGTAGTAATCTATTTATTAGTATAGCACTACTGTATGGCAGAAGATAATTTAAACTTAGAAGGTAATATTGAGAGAGCCGAGGAACTGAAAATGTCCTTTGGCTCTATTAATAATGCTGTTAATGAACTTAACAGAGCATTAAGACGTACCGGTGAAGATACTGCTGAAGTAGGTAGAGTGTTTGCTCAACTAAAAACCTCTGCAGATAACGTTGCTAAAGTACAACGAAGTATTCAAGAGAGTTCTGCCGGTACTGCTAATGCTATTAAGGAACAAAAAGCTAACCAGGATAAAGCTACTCAGTTAGCAAAACAAGCTGGTGAGTTTTATATTCAAGCTCAGACAGCAACCGGTAAAACAAAAGATAATCTTCTACAGCAATCAGAAAACCTTTATAGAGCTTCAGGAGAAGCTAGAGTACTTTCTGAATTATATAAAGAAATTGCAATACAGGCAGCTAAACTAGACTCCTCCACAAAGTTCTTTAGAGCAGCAAGCACATTTATATCCAGTATACCTGGATTTAAAGCATTCGCTGAACCTTTCCAGCAAGCAGAAAAAGCAGCCAGAGAAGCTGTAGCTAAGACAGGTAGTACTATATCAGGCTTTGGAGCAGGTTTAAAAGCTCTAGGTAAAGGTTTATTTGATATGCTATCTCTTCCTGCTTTAATTGCAGGTACATTACAGCTTTCAAAGAATACTAAGGACTTAAGTACTAACTTAGGTATTAGCATGAGTGCTGCAAGAGATATTGAAAGAAGTTTCGATAGGTTTGCACTAAGTACAGAAGATAGCAGAGTAACTACTCAGAAACTACTACAGGCACAGAATACATTATCCGGTCAATTAGGTTTAGCAGTACAGTTTAGTGGGGAGACTCTACAGAACTTTATCATGCTTACCGAGTATATGGGAGTAAGCACAGAAGCTGCTGCTAAACTCACCCTACTCACAGAAGGACTTGGAGATAACTCTAAGAAATTCACAGATAATATAGCTGAGTCTGTAACTCTAGCTGGACAGGCATTAGGAGTTAATATACCTCTAAAAGAAGCTTACGAGACTATCGGTAAGATGTCTTCAACTACGCTAGTTAATCTACAGAGAAACCCAGAAGCATTAGCCAGAGCAGTAGCAGAAGCAAAAGCATTAGGAGCTACCTTTGAACAGTTAAGCAGTGTTTCAAGTAGCTTACTTAATTTTGAGACCTCTATCGAGAATGAGCTTCAAGCTGAACTTCTAGTAGGACGTCAGCTTAATCTAGAAAAAGCTAGAGCAGCAGCACTGACTGGTGATCAAGCAAGCTTAGCAAAAGAACTGAGAACTCAGATCGGCTCGATTAACGAGTTCGAAAAGATGAACGTAATTCAAAGAGAATCTCTAGCACAGGCCTTTGGATTAAACGTTGAGCAGTTGAGTGAGATGCTTCTAAAGCAAGAAGCATTAAATGCTAATGCTAAATCTGCCAGAGACCTAACAACAGAGCAGATCAGTCAAGCTAGAGCGTTAGCTAAAGAGAAGAACATAGGATTTGGAGATGCACTATCTCAGATTCAAGAAGAAAGAGATGCTGCTAAAGCTTTTGAAGATGCATCTAAAAAACTACTAGGTACATTCCAGAGATTATTTATCGAGCTATCTCCTGTACTAGAAAAGATTGCTAATATTGCTGGTGATCTAGCTGCTAATCCATTCTTCAAAGGACTTACTCTTGTAGGAGCTGGAACAATGGCTTTATCCTCTATTGCTAAATCTCTAAACCTTATGCCTCAAAAGGTGTTTGTTGTTAACCAAGCAGGTGGAACAGGAGCAAGCGGAGGAGGTATGCTAGGTACATACGGAGCCGGAAGCAACGCTTCAGCACTATCGGCAGCTAGAGCAAAAGGACTTTCAAATAAGCAAATTGCTGCAGGCTTTGGAGGTAAAGGAGCTATGCAAGGACTAAAGAGCAGTAGAATGGTTACCAGAGGAGCAGGAATTGCTGCTATAGGAGGACTAGCTGGCGCTGCAATGATGCAATCTGAAAACGAAGGAATGCAGATCGGTGGAGCAGCTCTATCTGGAGCAAGTACCGGAGCGATGGTCGGTGGTATGTTCGGCCCAGCCGGTATGGCAGTAGGAGCAGGATTAGGAGCAGCTATTGGAGGTCTTACAGCCTACCTTAATAAGAAGGATAAGGATGATGAGAAAGCAAAAGACACTGGTGCTGAAAAATACGATAAGATGATTAAGCTGCTCGAAGAGCAAGCTAAGAAAGATACTAAGATATTCATGGATGCCAATCAGGTCGGTATCTCTATGGCTTTAGGTAACCCAAGATTGAATTAAGATGCCTTTACTAGACTTAAAAACTAAATTAAAAGATCTAAAGTTTGGTACTTTAGCACCTTATATCCAAAAAGATATAAACAATCCGGGTGTACCTTCCTCTAATCAGATTCAAGCCAGAGCCGAAGATCTAGAACGTCTTACTAAAATGCTAGCCGATAGACCGGGTGTAGAATTTGCTACTAAACAAGTAGTACTTGAGGCCAGTAAAGCAGATACTTTAATAGATATCTTTAATAAGAATACTGTCGTAAACCCGGCCTTAAGAATCGGTAACATACTTCTACAGATTCCTGTTAATAGAACAGGTACGCATTTCTCTGCATTAGGAGGAGGACCTCTCACTAACTACTATACTAGAAATAATAATGCTGCTAGTGAAGCGCTTGCCGGTAAGACAATACGTATTGAGAAACGCTCTCAATTACGTACTAAAATAAGTGAGTTAGGTAAGCCTGAGAGATTTAGCACAGTATTAACTAGAACTCAAGCTAGTGCTCAAGCTAAAAACAATAAAAAGGTTGTTCTTGGAGTTAAGCCCGACTTAGTAGACACACGGTCAACTGATTCTGTTAACCTACTAGACGTAGGAGGAACTCTTAAAGACGATTTACTGATGGGAGTAACCTTCAACGTATTTGGAAAAGCAACTACTACGATGAATACCTTCAGGGGCTTTGTTCAGAACATCTCAGATAACTATACAGGTAACTGGCAATCAGTTAACTACGTAGGTAGAATGGAACAATTCTTTACATATACAGGGTTTACTCGAACGTTTAACTTTCAATTAGTTATTCCAATATTTTCTGCTGCCGAGCAACCAAGAGTCTTTAATAAAATTAACTCTCTAGTATCCTATACTGCTCCTACTTATGTGGATAACTTACCTCAAGGTACTATTGTCTATATGACAATGGGTAACTACCTACGTACTGCCGGAATAATAAACTCAGTATCTATTACTGTCGCCAACGATGTACCATGGTCTTACAGTCAGAAGAGTGCATACGGAGATAATAAAGCAAGACTACTGCCTCAAGTTATTACCGCTAATATCCAATTTACTCCAATCCACAGCACAGTACCTCAGCTCTTTACATCCCCATTCAGCAAAGCTACACCAGACGGACAGTACATCAATCAAGGAAGTAAGGTAGTTGACAGAGATTTTGCAAGAGAAGAGACATTAGCTACTCTAGGAGATATGGAAGCTCTACAGTTAGATGAAATTGACCTTCTTCAAGGCGAATTAGTGCCGTTAATTGATAAATTAACTTCTGCTATTTCAACTGAAGCAGAAGATTTCGCTGCTCTATTTGCTAATAGGTCAAGCAGATTTGGTGGTTTAACGCCGTCAATTGAAGTAGGAGAAGGATTCTTTAGTGATATTGAAGATCAAGACACTTACTTATGAAAAGATACGAAGACATACCGGTACGTAATGTAGGAGCTAAACCTTACAGGGGAGCAACTATCTATCCAGAAGTACCAGCTTCAGAGCAAGACTACTATGTAGTTACTTCTGTAGGCGATAGGTTTGATATTTTATCTAAGCAATTCTACGGCGATCAACAGTACTGGTGGGTAATTGCTTCTGCTAATCCCAATGTTAGAAGAGATACTATGTACATTGAACCAGGGTTACAGTTGCGTATTCCACCTCTAAGAGCTATATTAAACAGTTACGAACAGTTAAATGCTTCTAGATGAATTATCTTGTAGGTACACCTATAGCAGGATCCGTTGCTAAAAGCATCGAAGATCGTCAAAACATCTTTGAAGCTAACGATGGTTCTTTACGTCAAGCTTATATACAGTACCAGTCCCTAGCACCTTGGGTAAGACTAAGCTCAGCCGTTAAAATTAAAGCAGGTACTAAGACAGCTGAAAAGTTTGGTACCGGTACTGAACTAGCTAAGAATAACGTACTCTTTACTCTCTTTAATAAAGAGACAGATGGACTTCCAGGCTATGAAAGAACACAGCTCGGATACAGACCTGCTCCCGGTATACAGGACATGCAGATTCATTCCCATAATAGATTTGGATCTTTAAGAACAGCTGTAGTAAAGTACCAATGCTGGAGTAGAGAGCAACTAGATGTATTAGAACTCCTTTATATGAGACCCGGGTTTAACGTGTTCTTAGAATGGGGATGGTCAGGCTACTTAGCTAACGATAACGGCAACTATAACGTTGATACGTTGGTAGAACCTATTGATTTTACAGCCTATAACACCAGAGAAGCTGCACAAGCAGCTATGGTTACCAAACGCAATAAGTATACGTACCATTATGATGGTATAGCAGGAGTAGTAAAAAACTTTACCTGGTCTCTAAGAAACGATGGCGGTTATGATTGCTCTACATATATTGTAACAGCAGGCGATGTAGCAGAGTCCTTAAAAATTAACTTCTATGTCTCTAATGCGGACATTAAAAAAGCAATAACAAAAGCAACCAATGCTGTAGATACCGCTGCCCTCGCAGTAACTTCTAAAACAGTTACAGTTCAAGGGATAGACAAACCTGTAACACTCACAGACATTCAAGCAAAAGCTAAGATTACCCCGCAATTCCCCGACGTTAACGAAATACGGTATAAAAGCGCTATCGCACCACCAGACTTTAATAGTGCAGCAGATCCTGAAGCCGGTCAAACATTATCTAAACTTTACGAAGAATATAAAGCAAGAGTGAATGACGCGTTAAAAGTTACTAGACAGACAAGTATTGTTAAAGACCCGAAAGACAAGGGCCTCTATATAAATCTAAAAGAAGGTACATTTGGCTTTGAAGGAAGCTACTACCAGCTTAACAATGTCAACGGTCTTATTGCTCAAGCAGAAAAGTTCGTACAGGATAATCCTGCAGTTGAAATCTTAGTCCGACCAACCCGAATAAATGAAATGGTAGTAATGCGATTTAAAGATTATACAATCTAATTAACTATGGCGTTTACTCAAGAATATAAGACAAAGATCCACGAAGCGCTGCTGGTAAAGGTATGGTCAGAAAATACTACAGCCCCAGGCACCGGCTATATAATTCTTCCTGATGATACGCTTGATGATATTATTTCATCTAAAGATAAGGAAACAGTAAAAAGCAAACTATACCACCAGACATTCGTATACAAAGCCAGTACTGTTGAGCAGACTCAAAACGGAAACTCTGCTCAAGATGCTACTCAGGTATTTGTAAAACTTGGATTATTTCTAGCTATACTTAATAAGCAGTTAAAAAAAGCTACCGCTCCTTACATATCTTTTGAAATAGACTCAGGTGATAACTTCTACAGAACTATTGATGGACACATCTCTATAGATCCTCAAGTATGTTTACTACCAAGCACACTACAGTCACTACTAGACGGACAGGAAGGTTTTGATCCTCCTCTTGTCTACGATGTATTACTTAACATTAATGCTATAACTCGTATACTTGATGAACATACCAGCAGAGATGCCTCAGTAGCCTTATTAGACTTCTTTGAAAGCTTATTTAGTGAGGTTGAAAGAGTAACTGGAGTAATAAACAAATATGAATTACAGTACTACGAAGAGTCTTCAACGTTTACAGTTGTAGATCGAAATCATTTAAGTACAGTACCTAAGTCAAAGCTCCCACAAATAAACATTTTTGGTCTAAACAGTATTGTTAAAAACGTAGGGCTTGTAAGCAAGATATCTCCAAAGATTTCGAGCATGATAGCCATCTCAGCTCAAGATTCACCGTTCACTACCAATATGGAAGGAACAGGTTTTAATGCCTTAAGTAAAGATTTAGAACAAAGTATTACTAACACTATAGAAGACGACAGCGGTACTATTGACTCTGTTAAAATTGAAGCTGCTACTACCACATATGAGCAGATGTTAGAAGCTTTTGAAAAAGATATGATTGTAATCTTCGCTCACGTAAACGCAATCTACGGAGTAGCAAAAGTACTAAACCTAACAGACGCTTATACAGTATCTAGTTTGTACCAAAACTACTGTAATATGGTTATAGGTAAGAAGCAGGATCCTGCATATTCTTTTATTATTCCTTTTGAGCTTAACTTAGCTCTCCATGGAATGTCAGGATTTAGAGTACTAGAGAGCTTTAGAATTGATAAAAGAGTGTTACCTAGTACATACGGCGGTACTCGAGGTACAGATATTGCTTTTGTAATCACAGGAGTAGAACATCAGGTAAACAGAGGTCAATGGGTAACAAATATAAAAACTCAGATCTATAATGTAAACGACGCAGGCACTATTAACGATGGTAAAAATTACCAAAAGTTCTGGAAGCTAGGAGTTGATATTGGAGCTACTGGAGCTTCCTCTAGCCCCGGTTCTGGTGCAGATGTTATTTCAGGAGCCTACTCTACATCAACCGATAATAACCCCTACAATATACGTCCGATAGGAACATCAGTTAATTTTAACGGAGTGACCGGACAAAAAGAGGGCTTTAGAGGAAATACTTCGATAGGGTACTTCTTAGTCTTTGATACCCTAGATAATGGAGTACGAGCAGGAATGAAGAACCTTCTCAACGGATACTTTAAAGCAAACATAAACACAGTCTCTAAAATTATTAATAAGTACGCTCCAGCATCAGACGGAAACGATACAGCAAACTATATTGCCAACGTTACATCTCGAATGAAGACAAATTTGAGTGGTACATTCTATTCTAATATTACCAAAGATACTGTACTAGCATTTGCAGGCGCTGCAGAAACTAAACCAGATAACATAAAGATGTTTAAAGAACTCAATAAAGCAATACTTATATCAGAAGGAGGAAGCTTTGCTACAGCAACAGTAGATTCTTTCCAAATATCTAATTTAGCTTAATATGTATCTGCCTAAGTTTAAACATACTGCTGCTCTGTATACTTTTGGAGAAGAATTTGCAATTGCTAGTACCGGAGAACTATATACAGGTTTCTACATTAGAACTTCAAAAGGAACATTCTACACAGGTACGGAGTTTAAAAAAAATCAAAGCCAGGAACTTATTAAAACCTCGGCACTCTCTACATCTACCTACCGAAATGTAGGAAGAGAGAAGTACGACGATGCTGCTAAAGTTACAATTAACCAACTACTGCTTAAAGAAACTCAACCAGTACCTTCCTACACTTATATACCAGACTACGAATTAAAAATTAATCGAAGATTCTTTGCTAAGAGTAAGATCACTGGAAGTATTATTGAGATAGACAGAGACACGTATAAAGAACTTTACAGTAAGTCTAATAAATACCACCACCCTTCCTATGAAGTTATTCTGATAGACTGGGATTTATCATCTCCAGTTGACGATTCGGTAAATGGTTCGTATATTGTAGAAGGAAGTAAGACTAAGAATAAAAAGCAGGTTTTGAAATTAGATAAGACCCTCCCTGGGTTACACGATTACCTAACTCAAACCAGCCAGTTATGATAAATGAGTTATGTTTTATATCGTTGAAAGCGACGAACAGTTAAATTATCTTTGTGCACTAGGACGAAATGAAGCGTACGTTGAAATTATTTCGGGTAATGACCGTTTCCATAGTCTACTTACTGGGACTGTTGCTGCTTATGTACGCCCTATCGGCCACCGTGAAGGATACATTATTCCAGTAAATCACTCGGAAGGACTTAATGTCTCAAAGGATCGCATACAAGACCTCTTAAAATGTTACGATACACTGTATACGTTTAATAAGAAGGCGTTCTTATATCATTTCTCTCACGGTAATATCAACGATATTAACCTGATGTACTCTATGAAAGAGTACGAAAGCTTACAGCTTCCTGACCCTCCTCATAGTATTCAATGGTTTTATAATAGGTTAAACGAGAAAGAAGATCTAAACACGATCATTCCTCTACCTAAGCTCTTCGAAAAATGTGAACGTAACTACAGAGCTCTAGTAGAGACTATTGAGGAATATAGGTTTATGACTGAAGATCCTAGCTGGAAGTTCTATAATAACTTAGCAGTAGGAGTTTTCTATTTATCTGAACAATCAGGAATAAGAGTAGTATATGATCAGTTTGTCGAAAAGTTTACCCCTACAAATCCTCGCTTTAGTATTGCGAATAATATTGCTTATACTAATTACAATCTTTATAATCCCACTAGTCGCCCTACTAGTGCCTTTAATGCTGTCAACTTCGCTGCAATCCCCAAGAAAGAAGAATATCGAAAGTGTTTCATCCCGCAAGGAGACAAATTTATAGAGTTTGACTTCGATGGCTACCATATTCGCTTGATTGGCGAGGTAGTTGGCTATGAGTTTACGCCTGAAAGCGTGCATACACAGCTAGGAAGGATGTATTTTAGCAAGAATGAACTTACAGAAGAAGAATATAAGCTATCTAAACAGACTACCTTCCAGATTATGTACGGAGGAGTGCCGGATAAGTACCGCCACATCGAATTCTTTGATAAAGTAGCAGGGTTTATCAATAAACTGTGGAAAGAGTTTGCTGAAACCGGTATTGTACGTGCTCCTATCTCAAATAAGCCGTTTTTCTCTAACTTAAGAGATATGAACCCACAGAAATTGTTTAATTATGTGATTCAGTCGTTGGAAACCTCAAGAAACGTTCTTATATTAAGAGAAGTACTGAGCTACCTCAGAGATAAGAAATCAAAGGTTACGTTATACACTTACGATGCTATCCTATTTGACTTCTATTTGGAGGACGGCAAAGATACCCTGGAAAATTTAGTAAAAATCCTTGATCAGGGAGGAAAATACCCTGTAAAATATAAACACAGTAATAATCTAGTTTTAGACTAATAAATTCTATTTATAATGGAAGTAATGGAACCACAATTTGGTTACGACTTTGTCACAGATACGGCAATTTGGAACGACGATATGAGTAATAAACTATTCTGTACATTCACCACAGAAGAGAATATAGATAACTTAGTAGAGACGATCAAAGGTAAGTACGACATCATGTACAATAAAATCTTTGTCCTCCATGCTAAAAGTAATGACGAGTACGTATGCACGTATAACGTTGACTTTGGCAATGTCGCTAACTTCCTAGATAATACTATTCTTGTACATCGCAAGAAAGAATCTAATACGCTTTATACAATTAATGCTCTTAATACACTCATCAAAGAGCTAAATGGCGGAGTAGCTGATTCAAGCTACCGGGTAGACTGGAATGACTACCGTAATTGTATTCTCCTCACTCGAGGAAACGAACTCAAGCGTATCAATACCCGCCTTCACAAAATTATCGAGCTCTAAGTTGGAGCAATGAAAACTTTTTCGTATATTGTATACGGAAACATATTCTATTAATCAGTTATTTAATCAGTTGTAGTATGGATTTATCCGCTATTAAGCAAAAGCTCGCCTCCATGCAGAGTAATGGACGTGAGGAACGAGAGAAGATCGACTATGAAGCGGTGTTCTGGAAGCCAAGTATTGGCAAACACCAAATTCGTATCGTACCTTCAGCACTCAACCCTGAATACCCTTTCAGTGAGTTGTATTTTCACTACGGTATTGGAAAATACCCTATGATCGCTCTAACCAATTTTGGTGAGCAAGATCCTGTTGTTGACTTTGTCAATGAGCTTCGTAAGACTTCCGATCGTGACAATTGGTCATTGTCTGGAAAGCTTGCACCTAAGATGCGAGTATTCGCACCTGTAGTAGTTCGTGGTGAGGAAGATAGAGGAGTACGTTTGTGGGGCTTTGGTAAGCAGGTTTACAACACCTTGCTTCAATTAGCCGCTGATGAGGATGTCGGTGATTTTACTGACGTAATGAATGGCTTCGATATCGTTGTCGAGATGGTACAGGGTAATCCTTATCCACAGACTTCGGTTCGTATCAAGCCTAAGCAGTCTACTTTGAGTGATAATAATACTCATGTAGATACTTGGTTGAAGACTCAACCAGATCCTTTGAAGTGCTTTACTAAGTACGACTTTAACTTCGTTAAGAAGCAATTAGAAGGTTGGCTTTCTGGTAATGAAGAAGGTGATGAAGCTCCTGCACCTGTTGCAGCTGCTCCTGCCGCTGTTCAAGCACCTAAGCAGTCGTTTACTTTGGAGACTCAAGCTCCTAAAGCAGCCGATACTGTTAGCCAATTCGACGATTTGTTTAAGGACGACGATCTACCCTTCTAAGTATGGCCAAAAGAAAAGGAGTTTCTGAGAGCGCTCAAGTAGCGATCAAGAAGAGTTTTAGCCTGGATAAGTTTAAGAAGAATAAAGGGCTTGCTAACACGAGCATTAAGTTCAAGGAGCAACGCTGGATTCCACTATCCAAAGCCTTCCAGGAGATTACTTCTATCCCAGGTATTCCCGAAGGTCATATTACACTACTACGAGGTCATAGTGACACTGGTAAGACCACCGCTCTATTAGAGGCAGCAGTCTCTGCACAGAAGATGGGAATCTTGCCGGTGTTCATTATCACCGAGATGAAATGGTCTTGGGAACACGCCCGTGAGATGGGTCTAGACTTCCAAGAGGTTGTAGACGAGAGTACAGGTGAGATTGTAGACTACGAAGGCTTCTTTATCTACACAGATAGAGGTCAGATGAATACCATCGAAGACGTAGCTGCATTTATCCTCGATCTTATCGACGATCAAAAGAAAGGCGATCTACCTTATAACCTTTGTTTCTTCTGGGATTCTATCGGTTCAGTACCATGCGACCTATCAGTACGTTCTAATAAGAACAACAACGAATGGAATGCAGGTGCTATGTCTACACAGTTTGGTAATAACGTGAATCAGAAGATTCTTCTTTCTCGTAAGGAAGGTTCTCCGTACACCAACACGTTAGTATGTATCAACAAGGTATGGACTATGAAGCCTGAATCACCAATGGGTATGGCTAAGTTGCAGAACAAAGGCGGTATGTCGATGTGGTATGATGCAACGTTAGTAGTAACGTTCGGTAATATTACTAACCCAGGTACCTCTAAGATCAAAGCGATCAAGAGCGGTCTGCAAGTAGAGTTTGCTAAACGTACTAATATTCAGATTGAGAAGAATCACATCAACGGTATTCAGTCACGAGGTCGTATCGTCATGACTCCTCACGGATTCATCTTCGACGATAAAAAGGCAATTGACAAGTATAAGGATGAGCATAAGGATCGCTGGTTAACCCTCTTAGGTACAGTAGACTTTGACCTTGTCGAAGAAGGAAGCATGGAAGAAGATATCCGAGACATCGGAGTAGACTTCGACCTTAATATGGATATGTAATGGGCAAATACGACGACTTACTAAATAAAGTACAGCCGTCGGCACCCCGCAAAGTTAACGATCACATTCTGGTTATAGATGCGCTGAATACGTTCATTCGCAGCTTTACCATGATTAATATGATGAACCCTCAAGGGGCTCACGTAGGCGGCATGGTCGGATTTTTAAAGTCATTAGGTTTCTTAACCCGTACTTTTAATCCAACCAGAGTAGTGATCGTCTTTGACGGACCAGGGTCGTCGGCAGCAAGAAAGAATATCAATTCGGATTACAAAGCTAACCGAGATATTACTAGAATCACCAACTGGGAGATCTTTGATAAGAAGGACGATGAGTACGCTTCTATGTCAGCACAGATTGAACGTCTGGTTGAATACCTTCAGATGCTACCGGTAGATATGATCTCTATGCCTAAAGTAGAGGCTGATGATGTTATTGCATATATCGGTCAACAGTTTGGAGATAACAACAAAGTAACTATAGTATCATCAGATAAGGACTTTCTTCAGATTGTCGATGAAAATGTAGAGGTATACTCTCCTATTAAGAAGAAAATATACGGACCTGCACAAGTAAAAGAAGAAGTAGGTGTTCTTGCAGAGAACTATTTAGTAATGAAGTCGCTTTTGGGAGATAATTCAGACAACCTCCCAGGTGTTAAGGGCCTCGGACCGAAAGGAATCTTCAAACACTTCCCGGACTTGATAGACAAGCCTGGTACTGATTTGGAGTATGTTTTTGAGATCTGTGAAGCAGGTGTTGAGAAGACTAAGATCTTTCAGAAGATACTTACAAACTACGACCGAGTGTGGCAGAACCATGATTTAATGAATTTAATGGAGCCAAGGTTGTCTGATACCCAAAAAGTTCTTATATTGGATTTAATGGATAACTGCCCATCACAGTTAAATGTAATGGCGTTCCTCTTAATGCTCAAGCAAGATAACATCGAGCACGGCATTACAAAGAACACAGAAAGTTGGCTAGAAAATTTTAGATATTTACTTACAGTTAAAAAATAGGTTATATGACGCTTACAAAGCTATCGCAGTACGGCAAGCCCTTCCAAGTTAAGGTACTAGGCTCTCTACTTACAGACAAGGCATTTCTACTTAACGTACGTGATACTATACAAGAAGATTACTTTGATGCTGATTCACATAAGTGGATCTTAAAGAACATCGTTCAATACTTTGATAAGTACCATACCGTCATTACGATGGACGTACTTAAGATCGAGCTTGTAAAGATCGAGAACGAGGTACTAAAGACTGCAATTAAAGAAGAGCTTCGTAACTCTTATCAAGCTTCCCAGCAAGATCTAGAGTACGTACAGGAAGAGTTTACTACCTTCTGTAAGAACCAAAAGCTTAAACAAGCTTTGATGGACTCTGCTGATCTGCTTAACGCCGGTGATTATGATTCTATTCGAGGTATGATCGAAGCAGCTCTAAAAGCCGGTATGGATAAGAATATCGGTCACGAGTATCTCAAGGATATTGAAAGTCGTTACCGAGAGAACTACCGCCCTACTATTCCTACACCCTGGCCAGTACTTAATGAAGGCTTCCAGGGAGGCTTTGGACCTGGTGATCTAGGAATTGTATTCGGTAATCCTGGAGGTGGCAAATCTTGGATGATGGTAGCTATTGCAGCTCATGCGGTACAGCAAGGCTTTAACGTTATCTACTATACTCTTGAATTAGGAGAGGATTATGTAGGAAAACGCTTTGACTGCTACTTTACAGGCTACTCTATCGACGAAGTTAATAAGCATCGTGCTAAGGTAGAAGATATTGTAACTAAGCTACCCGGTAAATTAATTGTAAAAGAGTATCCTCCTAAGGCAGCTACTGTAACGACTATTAAGTCTCATATTCAGAAGTGTGAAGATATGGAGTTTAAGGCTGATCTAGTTGTCATCGACTATGTTGATTACTTGCGAGGACCTTCAAGGAAATTCGCTGAGCGTAAGGACGAGATTGATGATGTATTCGTAGCTGTGAAAGGATTGGCTAAGGAGCTGAAAATTCCTATCCTAACACCTTCTCAGGTTAACCGAATGGGTGCTAAAGATCAAGTCATTGAAGGAGATAAAGCAGCAGGCTCGTATGATAAGTTGATGGTAGCAGACGTAGCAATCTCTCTGTCACGTCAGAAAGAAGACAAGGTAAATGGTACTGGACGTATTCACATCATGAAGAATCGATATGGAATGGACGGTATGACTTATAATGCTAAGGTAGATACCAATAACGGACACATCGAAGTCTCAAATGATATCATGCTCGAAGATATGTCACCAGTACAGCCTACTAATGTAGCTGGAGTTGATACGCATGATCGAGCACTTTTAGCAAAAAAATTCTTTGAATTACAGCAAGGAAGTTAACGCTGGCCGTATTTATAAAACACGGCCCGAGAGTACAAAACTCAAGGGCTGTTTTTGTCTAACATATTAAGGATTATATAAAGATATGAGTATATTACAAGAAAGAGTGGTTTACAAGCCATTTGAGTACCCTAAAGCTCACGAGTATTGGTTAAAGCAGCAGCAAGCACACTGGTTACATACCGAAGTGCCGATGGCAAATGACATCACGGACTGGAAATCAAACTTAAAAGATCACGAAAAGAACGTTATAGGGGGTATCTTAAAAGGCTTCGCTCAGACAGAAACAGTAGTAAATGATTACTGGACTGGTCTTGTAACAAAATGGTTCCGTAAGCCAGAAATTATTATGATGGCCACTACGTTTGGTGCCTTTGAAACTATTCACGCCGAAGCTTATTCTTTATTGAATGAGCAATTAGGTCTGGATAACTTCGCAGAGTTCTTAGAAGATGAAGCTACTCACGCTAAGATTGAATCTCTTATGAATGTAAGAGACGGTCACAACGGAGAACTCGATTACCAAGAAGTTGCTCGTAGCCTTGCGATCTTCTCTGCCTTTACAGAAGGTGTTAACCTATTCAGTTCCTTTGCTGTACTCCTTTCATTTAAAATGAGAAACAAGTTAAAGGGCGTAGGTCAGATCGTAGAATGGTCCGTTAGAGATGAATCTCTTCACTCTGAGGCAGGCTGCTGGTTATTCAAACAGTTAATGAAAGAACATCCAGAACTTAAGACAGATAAGCTTGTTGCTGATATTGAAGAGGCAGCTAGAATGGCTTTGAAGTTAGAGTTCGATTTCATCGATAAAATCTTTGAGATGGGTGATCTAGAGAACTTAGGTAAGGAAGAGCTTAAGAATTTTATTAAGCACCGTGTAAATACTAAGATGGGTGACCTAGGTCTTAAGCCTTTGATCCCTTCCTCAGAGATTGACAAGGGCGCAATCAAGACTATGAAGTGGTTTGATATGGTAATTGCAGGTAAGCAGCATACTGACTTCTTCGCAAACAGAGTAACTAACTATAGTAAAGGTCATATGGAGTGGGATTCCGCTTCAATCTTCTAAAATAAACTAAAATGAATAACAGTATCTATGTAGATACCTCCTTATGGGAGGCAGGAAAGGATTTTCCTGAATGGATGAACGAGTTATCCTTAGCAACTATCTCAAAAGGTTATTTGCTTCCAGGAGAAACTCCTAAGAAAGCTTACCAGCGAGTGTCCACTGCTGTTGCTAACAGGTTAAAGCGCCCTGAATTAGCTGCTAAATTTTATAAGTACATGTGGAAAGGCTGGTTAAACTTAGCTTCTCCTGTACTATCTAACACAGGTACTGATAGAGGTTTACCTATCTCATGCTTTGGCATCGATACACCTGATAGCATTAGAGGAATAGGTCTAACAAATGCAGAGCTGATGAGACTCTCTTCATTAGGTGGTGGTGTAGGTATTAGCTTATCCCGTGTTAGAGAAAGAGGAACAGCTATCACCGGTAACGGTAACTCAGAAGGTGTAGTGCCATGGGCTAAGATTTACGATTCAACTATTATTGCAACCAACCAGGGTGCTGTACGTAGAGGAGCAGCCTCTGTTAACTTAGATATCAATCATGGAGACATCAAAGAATTCCTCCAAATCAGACGTCCAAAAGGAGACCCAAATAGACAGTGTCTCAACCTACACCAATGCGTTGTGGTGGATGATGAGTTCATGCGCAAGCTTGAACGACGAGATCAAGAAGCGGTCGAACTCTGGGTTGAAATCCTCAAATCAAGAGTAGAGACTGGAGAGCCTTATCTTATGTTTAAGGACAACGTTAACAACGATAATCCTCAGGCATACGTTAAGAACAACCTAGACGTTAGTATGACTAACATCTGTACTGAGATTACTCTACATACAGACGAAGAGCATTCATTTATCTGCTGCTTAAGTTCAGTAAACTTAGCTAAGTATGATGAATGGAAAGACTCAGACTTGATTGAAACTGCTGTTTACTTCCTAGACGGAGTAATGGAAGAGTTTTTATATAAGACCGACGGTAAGGATTCACTTGCCCGCTCACATCGTTCAGCTAAAAAAGGTCGTGCAATCGGACTAGGAGTTCTAGGATGGCATACTTTCTTACAGCAAAAAGGATTGCCATTCGTATCTGTTGCTTCTACGGCATGGACAAACCGAATCTTCTCACAGATCAGAACACAAGCCGAAGCTGCTTCAAGAAAATTAGCTGAAGAATATGGAGAACCAGAATGGTGTAAAGGCACGGGAATGCGCAACACGCATTTGCTCGCGATTGCTCCGACTGTTAGCAATAGTTCTATTTCCGGAGGTGTATCTGCTGGTATCGAGCCGTTACCTGCTAACATCTATACGTTCAATAGCGGTAAGGGTACGTTCATTCGTAAGAACCCGGTGCTCGAACAATACTTAGAAGACAAAGGTCACAATACTGATGAGGTATGGGACATCATTATGAAGGATAGAGGTTCAGTTATCAACGTACCTGAAGCTGTTATGCCCGCAGCTGACAAAGAGATCTTCTACACCTTTACCGAGATCAATCAGCTAGCATTAGTAGAGCAGGCTGCCGTACGTCAGAAATATATCGACCAGACTCAGTCATTAAACTTAGCTTTTGATCCTACAGACAGTCCTAAGTTCATCAACTTAGTTCATCAGACAGCTTGGAAGTTAGGTATCAAGACCCTTTACTACCTACGTACCGACTCAGTAATTAACGGCGATATTGGCTCTAGAACTAACGAGGATTGCTTAAGCTGTGATGGGTAATATTTATAATAAATCTTTGAATATGAAATTATCTGATATTATCCTAGAAGGAACCTACGACGTTGAAGGAATTACAGCTGACAACGTAGAAAAAGTAGATATTACTTTTGTAGACGGCAAGACCATGTTATACGGAGTATACGTCTACCTAAAAGACGGAAGCGGTACAAACTGGGATAAGAAACTTCATAGTAAAGAAGCTCAAAGGATGCTAGACATCTTAGGAATTGACATTGACTTTCAGTCAGATCCTTATGAAGCTCACGGTGCAGTAATTAAAGCACTAAAAGAAAAAGGAATTAAAGCAGATACATCAGAGTTCGATGTAAGTTAAAAAAGAAAGGGCCTAACGGCCCTTTTTTTATTTGTTTAAGTCTCGATTGTTTCGAGTCTTTTCTAACATTAACGCATACTCCATTGGAGTCAGTGTGGTTCGAGTTACGATTACTACCTTATCTTCGTAGATAAGAGCCTGTCTTTCTCGATTTAGCTCTTTAGAGATGTGCTCTGTAGCTAAAGCCTGAGGGGCTGAACATGATGCCATCAAGATCAACCCTGAAATGAATAAGAGTGCTTTTTTCATGGGTCTTAATATTATATTAATACATAGTTAAACTTCTCTTAATATACGAAAAAGTTGTTTAAATGCAAACTAGTTCTTATATTTATAGAAACGAAAGAGGTTATGAAAAGAAAAGAGTTATTAGAACACAAACGAGCCGAACTGCTCAACGAACTATTTGATGTCGTTGACCAACTGCACTCTTCTATCTTTGAGACAGTAGAGCAGATGACCGGACTGGCCGAGCGCCAGGTATCTTTAGAGAGAAACCTCTCGAAGATTAACGAAAGTATTGCTAGACTTAATTCTGAAAAATAATATGCTTTATACTTACGACAAAAAGAACTTGCAGTTTAAGAAGTTAGATCGCAAGAAAGCTCTAATGCTTATAGGAGGAATCTTTGCGATACTAGCCTTTAGTACAAGCATTACCCCGGGTATACGTACATCCAAAGAAACTATCACAATAGTTGAACACGATACTGTATATACTCAGAAATTCTCAGAAGAGAACTTAATTCGTTATATGAAGGAACTAAACATTAAGTATCCTCATATTGTATTAGCTCAAGCACGAATTGAATCAGGAACGTATACTTCGAACATTTTCAAAGAGAATAACAACCTCTTTGGTATGAAGAAAGCTTATCAACGAGCTACTACAGCCATAGGACGTAATCGAGGTCATGCTCAATACGATCATTGGACTCATTCGGTAATCGATTATGCTTTGTGGCAGAATAAGTACCTAAGTAGAGCTAGAAACGAAACTGAATACTACCAGTACCTAGGTAAGCACTATGCAGAAGCAGGTCATTACATTGCTTCTTTAAAAGCAAAGATAAAGAAAGAAGGTTTGGAAGATTTAGTAGAATATACTCATTAATGAGATTCAGATCAGGTAAATATAAGGATTACACATACCAAGAGGTATGGGAGATTGATCCGGGTTATATGTATTGGGTGCAGGAGAACAGACCTGAGATGTTTCGCACTCCTAAACCTAAAGCAGTACCTCAAAAAGCTCCTCAAATGTCTGAGGAAGATCTAGAGAGCTACAACTACAATAAAAATATTCGTCCGGCAACTTTAGATGAAGCATTTTAAAGTTGTAGATCTGAAAGATAGTTCTTATATTTAGGTATAAAGTGATTAAGGTTATATGAAGTACACAAACAGATACGGAGACGTTTATACATTTACCAAACAGGAAGATGGTAATGTATTGTGGGAAGGTAGTTTTAAATGGTGCCGATATGGTTGGCCTAACGTCTATAAAGACGCTTATCAGCAATACCGCAAGGACGGAGGTGATATGCATATTCAGGACTTTGAGAAGGAAGTACACAGGTATGACGATGTCACATTTGAGTATTCTGAAATCTCTAAGAAGTACCAATCACTAGTATATTCAGATACAAAAAACATCAGTATGGTTGATCCATCTGGCGGTCCTTATTTGACCAGAGGTATTGATCTTGGAGAGTATTTAGGTAAAGAATTTGAAAACAGAATTGTAAGTTCATTTGAACCCGTAAAAACTGGTTATTTGATTAAGACTTATGGTAAGTTTGATCATTTACAAGACAGAGATATTATAGGAGGTATTATATGAGGACTAAATTTAAAATAAAAGAAAATAAAACATTTAGCCAAAAAGCTAAATCGTTCGGTCAATCTATGTTATTCTGGAAAGGTCGTAAGAAAGGTATGATTCATACTCGTGACTTAGAATGGGATGATTTACGTTACATTTTCTTTCCTAAAGGATATGAAAAATATGGCTACTTAGGTATGATACCTTACGATAAAGATAGTGATATTGGTAAAGCAATGTTCCCTCTAATACTAGCAATGGATTATGAAGCGAAACCGAAATGGTGTCCAAGATGGTTTCTACGTTTTTTAGAAGTGTTTGGAAATGATAAAAGTATTGTGAGGGTTCGTAATCGTAAATTATCAAACCTACATCGTAAACTAACTAAAGGTATACTGATGTGGGATTATAAAACTAAATGGTATCACTATGATTTAAGAATCTCAATATCAGCACCAAAACATTTACAAAATCTTGCGTCGGACATTGAGCACGGATTTTACAGACGAGGACAAAAACAAGAAGAGGAATGAATAAAGCAGAAATAGTTCAAAGATTATTGGAGAATAATCATATTACAGCAGAAGAAGCAGTAATACTCCTTGTAGAAAACCAAGTAACACAAGTAACGCTACCACCTTATTCTCCAAATAGTACCAAGAATCCATACGAACCACCATTTGAAATAACTTGTAACACCAAAGAGAAATGAGCAAGTTAAAACAAACCAAAATCCCAATGACATTAGAAGATAATGTCTTGAAGGTTGCTCTTGAACAAAATGTAATTGAAAACGAATTCAATTGGAAACTGGTTCGTGAACGAGACGGACTAACCAATGAATCTAAGGAAGTAATGTGGGTTGAATGGAATGAAGAAGGTAAGTTTAAATCCAAACACGATGAACCAGCAGTAGAACGTTCATTGATTATGTCTCCATTCAATCAGTTTTTTACTTGGCAAACAACTCCTATTACAGAGGTGTTGGAAAAACGAGAAAATTTTCTTAAATTTAAGACTAAGAACTCAGTATACGAATTATGGAAGCTATCTTAAAATTTAATCTGCCTGAAGACAATCAAGAGTTTGAACTTGCAACTAAAGCTCAAGATTGGTGGAATGTTTGTTGGGATATGGATCAATGGCTAAGAGCTCAGTATAAGTATATGCCTGATGAAGGATTTAGCAAAGATAAGTACGATGCTTATGTTCAAGCTAGAGAAAAGTTATTTGAGTTTATGAGTGAGCATGGTGTAAGTTTAGATGATGTATCGTAGTGTTATGACAGAAGAAATTTTTAAAGAGCTAGGCTTTCAGCGTAACGAAGTCACTCCAGAAGAATCAGGTTACGAATACACCTTTTACTACTACACCGCTGATATCGGGGATATCTGTATAATGTCTAACTCAGATGATGAAGCGGCAAAGAACGGCTGGGAAGCTATGATCTTTGACTCTAGAACCCTAAGTATCAAAGGAGAAGGAGATCTAAAAGATTTAGTTCGAATTCTAAAAAATAATACGTTATGAAAAAAGCTGAACGAATAATGAAGTCGGAAGCTGCTCGTAAGCGCCGTCGATCTATTAAAGAACTGCGTCAGGCAGTTCAAGAGCGGTTATTTAGTATATTACGTAAAAAACGCAAAAAGAAGTGAAGCGAGGACACCATATGTCAAGAGATAGAAAAGTAGAGATCGTTAGAACTGTACTGGGTAGAGCTAAAGGATTGACTATGCTTCATGGAGAGAAGCTAGTACAGCACGTAGCAAATTCAATTACACTATACGAAAAACACATACCAGAAAATGATTGAGCTTATTAAGCACTCGTTAGGTTTTTGTGGAGAGCACTGGCATCCAAATCTTTTTACAATTTCAGCATCAGGAGTTGGAATCCTGCCAGCTTTTTCATATATTAAGTATAAATTAAAAAGAACAAAGTAATGGACAGTTTTATGGCTATTGTGCCTTTTATTGCAATCGGAACTATGGCGTTCCTATTCTTGCAGTTTATTGTGGATGTAATCCGCGGTAAGTACCGTACCGAAAAATGAAAAAATTAATCTTAGGTCTATTTGTTACCTTAACCGCTCTTAGCGCTTACGGTCAAAAGCCTACTGAGGAACCGAGTGTACTAATCACTCGCAATACTTCCACCCAGCGTATGGTTTGGAGTGATGTAGAAGACGAATGGATGTTCTTCGATTTAGTCGATCGTCATTCAGATAATAATGTTTGGCTTTCGTACTTCAACGATAACGGAAGCGGTTACATGAAAATGGTCCGAGTATCAACCGGTGAAGAGTTTGCATTTACTATTTACGATTATGAGATGCGAGAAAATGACCAAGGCCAGTACCTCTGGATTGATGCTCTTCAAGTACACGATGGACAAAAGGTTACTATCCTGGTACAGGAATACGGTCAGGGAATAAAGATGGTTACTATCTTTATGCCTACTAGTAAAGTAGTTTTATATTTTGATACTGAAAAGCTTTAATTATGGCTAAATTAATTAGAGTAGAAACAGACTACCGTTACTACGCAGTAGAGCTAACTGAAGAACAGTTACAGCGGTATAACTCAGGCGACGATGATCTCGTAGATGAGGTAATGGATGAAGTTTACGATGAAATGGAAAATGTTCGTACTAAAGATGGTGGAACTGAATATTATATTGAAGAATAATGGCAAATACTTGTAGAACAGATGTAAAAATTGTTGCTTCAAAAGAAGCAGTTGACTTTTTGTATGGAAAGTTTGAAAATATGAATGATGGGAAGTATCCAAATGAAAAGGAAACTCCACATATTGTAGATGTATTTGGTGCTGATGCTGAATTATTTATTGATAAAGTAGGTTCAAAGTGGATTACAATTTACGATTATAGCACCTATGAGAATGAATTTGAAGTTAGCTTTGAATCAGCTTGGTATCCACCATCAGATCTATTGAAAGAAATGCATCGACAGTTGATGGCTATTGATCCGGATGCTACATTTACAGCACGTTATTGGGATGAAGCATACGATCCTATTGGAGTAATTAAGATTACAGATGCCGGCCAGTACCTAACTGTTGAGACCGAACCTGAGCCTGAAGACGAATTCGAAGGTGAGTACTACTGGGATGATGTAATCGATCCAGAGTTTGCTCGACTAGAAAGAAAATTAGGAATAGCGTAAGCCTATACGCTTAAAATACCTGGCAGTTATAAATTATATTTAAAATGGCAAAACACGTTGTTGTTAGTCTTTCAGGAGGGATGGACTCCTCTACGTTACTTCTAAAAGCTCTTAAAGAGTTTGATACAGTAACAGCAATGTCTTTTGATTACGGTCAAAAGCACAGAGTAGAGCTTGAAAGAGCTCAAGAGTTGGTAAAGTACTTGAGTGATAACGGTCACTCTGTTAATTACCGAGTAATCAAACTAGACGGCTTGGTTGACCTGCTCAACTCGGCTCTAGTAACAGGTGGTGCTGAAGTACCTGAAGGTCATTACGCAGAAGAGAATATGAAAGCTACTGTTGTACCGAACCGAAACAAAATCTTCAGTTCAATTTCTCAAGCTGTAGCACTTTCTATTGCAAATGAAACTCAGGAAGAAACTTCCATTGCGTTGGGCATTCATGCTGGTGATCATGCGATCTATCCGGACTGCCGACAGGAATTTCGGGATGCAGATGACGCTGCTTTCCGCACTGGTAACTGGGACGCTGAGCGCGTATCTTATTGGACTCCTTATCTTGAAGGCGATAAGTTTACTATTCTAGAAGACGGACTGGTATTATGTGAGAAGCTAGGAATAGACTTTGATGAAGTTTATAAGCGTACTAACACCTCTTATAAGCCAATCAAGTACTATCACCGTCCAGAGACTAATGCCTGGACTTGGTACTCAGACTACAAATCAGCTTCTTCAGTAGAGCGTATTGAAGCTTTTATTAAGCTAGGACGACCTGATCCTGTAGCGTACGCTGATGAGACCGGCCCAGTGAGCTGGGAGGTAGCACGTGAGCATGTTGAAAAAGTTTTAGCAGCACACGCAAATTAATTAGGGGGGAGCTTGTCTCCCTCCCTATTTATTCTTATATTAAGAGTGTCGGAGCACCACTATAAAAACACCGGATGAAAAAGTTACTACTATTATTACCTCTGCTCTGGGCTTGTGAAACGATTGAGCCCTATGTTCCTGAACCTTGTCAGGAATGTACTACTATTCATAGAGTAGATACTATTCAACATCCTGGAACTTATTATCAAGACGGATACTGGCATTTACAATATTCAGGTATAAATTACTTCCAGGTTATCGGTCAGTTAGATTCCCTACATCCTCAATATGTTATAAATGGAGTACCGCTACTTCAAGTAGTATATGATAGCGATACCTGGTATGTATTTGATACCATTGCTATGCAAATACCTCTGTACTCTCCATTTACTTCCCAATATACTTCCCCAAGCTTTAATTACCCTATCTCAACAGGAGATACTACAATCTATATTACAAATCCTAACTACATTATAAATGCAGTAGGTTATACGTTTGGAAGTACAAACTTTGTGAATGCTATGCACACATACCAGCCCCGGTGTGAAGTACTGGTGTTTGAAGAGATGGTGGGAGATACGATTAATGTCTTCACAAGAACGCGTTATAACTACGATCTAGGTACTCAGATAATAGTAAACGATACAATTAAAGTTATAGTAGAATGAAAAAACAGTTATTAGTAGAGCCTGTTCTTCCGAAAAGTAAGAACATTGAAAAGATGCCTGATCAGAAATGGCATCAAATTATCTCATTTATTAAATCCGGAGTCCGTATTCTTGGTTACGCACTGCTTATTGTTGATATCCCAACAGCAATGGTGGTACTGGTCTTGAGTGAGGCAGTCGGCATAATCGAAGAATTAGTATGAAGTATTTGTATTTCTCAGCACCTTGGTGCGGTCCTTGTAGAATGTTAGGTCCAACAATGGAAAAAGTAGCAGCAGAAGGAATTGCTGTAGAAAAAATTAACATCGATACGGAAGAGCTCCTAACGATGGAATACACAGTCCGCAGTGTACCTACTGTAGTACTGATTGATGATTCTGGAAAAGAATTTGCTCGTACAGTTGGCGCTAAGCCATTAAGTCACTATATTGAACAATATAATAATTTTACAAATGTATAAGTCAAGAAAGAAGTTTGATGGCTTTAGTACTTGCTTCCGTCAATGGAAAGCGAATACTACACACTGTCAGTACCTACACGGCTATGATGTAGAGTTTGAAGTAACGTTTGAAGGAGATCTCGATCACCGTAACTGGGTATGGGACTTCGGAGGTATGAAGCGAGCTAAGAACCTGATCGACGGTATGCAACCTAAAGAATGGATGGAGCATATGTTCGATCATACTGTAGTTGTAGCAGAAGACGATCCTGAACTAGATAACTTCAGAGATATGGCCGACAGAGGCGTTATTCAGTTACGAGTAGTAGAGGCAGTAGGTGCAGAGAAATTTGCTGAATTTCTTTACCACAAGCTAAATGACTTCGTACAGACAGAGACAGACGGCCGAGTTAAGGTCATTAAAGTTAAATTTATGGAGAACCACAAAAACTCAGCAATCTATGGCGCTTAAGAGAATTGAAGATTATAATAAGGTACTGCCGATTGTAGAGCTTTACCGATGTGTACAATCAGAGGGTAGTCGTTTTGGACGTCCTACTATCGCTGTACGTACTACAGGATGTACTCACCGCTGCTACTTCGGTGAAGGAGGTTGGTGTGATAGCTGGTATACCTCTATCCATCCAGAGAAAGGTGGTTATTCATTTAACGATATTATTAAGATTTACGATGAGAATCCTCACGTAAAGGAGATGATGCTAACAGGAGGTAGCCCAACAATGCACCCAGCCTTAGTAAATGAGATTACTCACTTTGCTAAAGAAAGAGGTATTATTGTTACTATTGAGACTGAAGGTTCTCACTTCCTTGAGACGGACTATCCTCTTGATCTTATCTCTCTATCTCCTAAGTTCTCTAATAGCGTACCCGTAGTAGGAGCTGTTACACCTCAAGGCGCTATTGCAGATGAGAAGATGATTAAGCAACATAACAAGTTCCGTATCAACAAAGATGCTATCCGTCAGACTTTGGACTATCATACTGATTACCACTTTAAGCCGGTATGGGACGGTAGCGCAGCGAATCTAGTAGAGATTGAAGCATTTAGGGTTGAGATGAATATTCCTAAAGACAAGACTTTTGTTATGCCTGCAGGTGATACTCGTGAGACTTTAATTGAAATGTACCCAATCGTATTTGAGATGTGTGCCGAGCACGGTTACAATATGACCGGACGTGATCACATCATTGCCTACGATACTAAGAGAGAAGTATAATGCCAAACGGATACTTAGGAGCTTTATGGTTGATGTGGAGTAATAGCGCTATCGAACCAGCACACGTTATTAAAGCCCTAAGTATCTACGGCTATAAATTAGATGCATTAACCAAACAGGGCTTAGTAGCCTCAAATGAAAATACACGTTTTGAATATAAAGAGTATACTTCTTGGAGCTAGTCTGTTCTTTCTAGGACAAGTAATAACCTTCTACCAGCTTAACGGACAGTTTATCTGGAGCTGGTTTAAAAAGTACGAATGGGCTGTTGCTCTATTTGGTATACCTATTTCGTTCATTTTTATCTGGGCTACCAGAACAGCAGTCGCTGGCTTTGACGGTTTACTATGGCCTGCTCGTTTTATAGGATTCGGTACAGGAATGATAGTTTATGCCTTCTGCGTATGGTACTATATGGGAGAGCCGATATCCACTAAGACTGCTATTAGTCTCCTTCTAGCTCTAGTATTAATCTGTGTTCAAGTACTCTGGAAATGAGTTATATTATAGGTTCTAAGTGTATAGATGTTAAAGACAGTGGATGTATGGATGTATGTCCTGTTGACTGTATATACGAGGACCTACAGCAAATGTTCATTAACCCAGATGAATGTATTGATTGCGGAGCTTGCATTCCAGCTTGCCCAGTAGAAGCTATTTGGGACAGTGAAGAATGGGCTATTAGGATGGGTGATCAAGCATCTGTACATGCTAACTATAAGCATTTCGGATTAGAATATAAATGAGAAGAAAAGATATAATAACATTAAATGATGACTGGTATGAAGTTCAGAGAGTACTTAGAGAGGATCGTCAATGGGATGTTGAAATTCTTAAACAGTACTGGTCTTGTACACATACCTTCCGTAAAGACGGTCTACTCTATTTTTGTAGAGAGATCCCAAAAATTGAATATCAACAAATATGAAAGTAACCCTAAATCATGTAACTCCGGACGCGGAGAATGCAATTGTAAAAATTGCTAGAGTATCCTCTAAACGTACCGACAAGGTAGAGAAGCCTGAAAGGCTACTACACTACCTTATCAAGCATAAGCATTGGTCTCCATTCGAGCACGGATATATGTCTGTAGAGATTGAGACTTCTAAAGCTATTGGTATTCAGTTAATTCGTCACCGCTCTTTTACCTACCAAGAGTTCTCACAACGTTACCAGGATGTAAGCTTAATTGACGGTATGTTTGAGAGTGTAGAGCTAAGAAAACAAGCTGAAGATAATAGACAAAGCTCCACTGAAGTATTTAACCCAGACGTATTCTATGCCGGATACAGTACTGCAGCTTCAGCTCAGATCGGTAAACACTTTAGAGCTTCCCAAGATCTTTATAAGCGACTCCTTGATGAAGGTGTAGCAAGAGAAGTAGCTCGAATGGTATTGCCACTATCTACTAAAACTAAGATTCACATGACCGGTTCTATTCGTTCATGGATCCACTTCTTAGATCTCAGAGATGATGCTCATGCTCAGAAAGAGATTCAAGATGTAGCAAAAGAGATCAAGAAGATCTTTATCGAACAATTCCCAGTAATCTCAAAATCACTAAACTATTAATTATGAAAAAATGGCAGCACTTTACTTTCTTGTTATGGGTGGCATTCTCGGTTTACTCCTTTACAGCCTCTGGTCAGAAATCTTTAAGAGACAGCGTTGAATGGAACACTCCTTACTTTAGAATCTGGTATTCAGAACCTCTAGAGAATCCTTTATCAGTACGTTACGGTGTAGCTTGTCCTACAGGTACTGCTTCTAGATCAGGAATGGACTTCCACAAAGAAAAAGGAATTCATACTTCCGATAACGATGACTATGTAGCCAACGAATGGGACAAAGGTCATATGGCTCCTGCCGCAGACTTTAACTGTACCCGTGAAATGCTATTGGAGACATTTACATACGTTAACTCTTCCTTGCAGCACCAATCTCTCAATAGAGGTGTATGGAAGAAGCTAGAGACTCGAGAAAGAGAATTAGCATTAGGACACGAAGTACAAGTCTTTATCCGAGTAGAATTCTCAACTAATCCTGAAAGAGTACCTGGCGGTGCTGCTATCCCTTCCGGATACTATAAGGAACTAAAAGTTGCAAATCGCCGAGAATGTTACTATTTTAAGAACGAGAAACCTGTAACATCAGAGCTCTCAGATTATAAATGTCCTTGCAGAAATGCAATTAATTAGTACGCATCCTATTAAGAAATCTGACCTCGGCTTTCATGCTAACCTCTTTGGAGGTAAGCTGTTAGCCTGGTTGGATGCTGCTGGAGCAGCTATGGCAATGGAGGTAGCTGATACTCCTAGAATGGTTACTATCAAGATAGACGAATGTCTTTTTAAGAAACCAGCCAAAGAAGGTCAGTTGTTAAAAATTTATGGAAAGGTAGCAGAAGTTGGAAATACGTCTTTAACTCTCTATCTTGAAGCTAGAGCACATAACGTATACTCAGGAAGTCAGTCGGTAATACTCTCCACTAAGATTAAGTTTGTACGTATTGATGAAAATAATGAACCAATTCCAATCTCAGATAGAATTAGATTAAAGTATGCAACAGTTAATTGACGCAAAGGATATTGATATCCAAACTAAGATCATCGCTAAGAAGATCTCAGCAGAGCACAATGGAGATAAAACTCCAATCGTTATGGTAGGGTTATTGAATGGAGCATTTATGTTCTATGCAGACCTAGTACGCAACATTACAGTAGACGTAGAATGTGATTTTATGAGAATAAGATCATACGTCAGTAAAAAGAAACAAGGTGATATTCAGATCACCAAAGACTTAGAGACGCCTGTTAAAGGAAAGCACGTCTATATCGTAGACGACATTTACGATTCGGGTAATACAATGGATGCTGTGATTGAATACCTTCAGGTCAAACACCCAGCCTCGATTAATATTGTTACTCTACTGACTAGAGAAACTTCTAGGATACCCCCAGTACCTTCCTATCATGCATTCACTATCAAGGATGAATGGGTAGTAGGCTTTGGAATGGATAACGATAAAGGTTATGCAAGAAATTACAGAAGTGTGTTTGCACTCTGAAATAGTTTTCGTATATTAATAAGAGGTGTCGAAGCACCACCTAAAAAAACAAATTATATGGCAGATAAAAAACGTTATGATGTAGAACTCGCTCAAGCCGGGTTCGCTAATGGTGTCTCTTCTCAACTGGCTGAGAAGTTTAAAGTTCATTCTATGAACTCTATGCACTTAACAGATCAAGAGAAGCATACTATTATTGAGAATGCTGCAAAGGCATTCGGAGAATTCCTAGATGCTCTAGGATGTGACTGGCGTGATGACCCTAACTCATCTGATACTCCTCGTCGAGTAGCTAAGGCTTATGTAAACGACTTATGGGCAGGACGATTCAATCCTATGCCTGAGATCACAGCCTTCCCTGCTGATGGTTATGATGGTATTGTATTTGAGGGTAATATTCCTTTGACCTCGATGTGTTCGCATCACCACCAGACTATTCAAGGTCGAGTTCATATTGCTTACATTCCAGGTCCTGGAGGTAAGGTAATCGGTCTATCTAAGCTCAATCGTATTGTAGAGCATTTCGGACGTAGAGGTGCTATTCAAGAGCAGCTTACTGTTGCTATTCATAATGCAGTTCATACTGTTTGTGAAGGTAATGTAGGTGTAGCAGTTATGGTAGAAGCTACTCACAATTGTGTATCATGCCGCGGTACTAAACACGCTGGTGCGTCAATGAAGACTTCTAAGCTATCAGGTAGCTTTATGTACGAAGACTCAGCACGAGCAGAATTTTATGAATTTGTTAAAGGTTACGCATGCAAATGAAACGAGCAAAAAGTGTCCCATTTATCGACGAAGTAGAGATCTTCAACGATACGTTCGGTAAGCCGAACAATTACACTCCTATTATTCCTAATGATAAGAAACTTACTAACTTCGTAGTAGATTTTATTAAAGAAGAGACTGACGAACTAGCACACGCTATTGAAGAGAAAGATATTGTAGAAGTACTAGATGCTATCTGCGATCTACTTTACGTAGCTATTGGAAATGCTACCATGGTGTTTGGATTGAAGAATAAGATCGTACCAGCTTACCGAGAGGTACAGGCATCGAATATGTCTAAGAGCTGTGCGACTGTAGAAGAAGCAGAAGAGACTATTGCTCTCCGTTCTCAACAGCACGGCGAGTGTTACTTCCGTAAGGTGGGAAACCGTTATGTTGTTTATCGCAAAGCGGACGATAAGGTTATGAAATCTATTAACTACTTCGCTCCTAATCTTGAGCAGTTCTTTACTCCAGAAGAAATCGAAAACGCTAAGCAATGAGTCCAAAAGAACTGGTAGAACAAAATAGTATCTTCTTAGAAGACCTACAACGCTGGGTTGTACCTTTAGAAGTAGTAGAGGAAGCCTTGCAGATCAAGAGCGCTAAAGAGCTTGAAGATAATTTAGGTAAACTTCAAGATAGTATGTTAGAATTAAACAAGTTATTTAACGATTTAGGAAACGCCAATGGTTAAGATTGCACACGAGAGTCCTATTGCTAGCTTTGACACTATTCAGCAGTATACGGATTATGATTACGCTTTAGTACATCTCTTTGAAGAGAACGAAACTTATTTAGATAAGTTTGTAGAAGCACGAGATAAAGGACGAGAGATTATTCTCGATAACTCTATCTTTGAATTAGGAAAAGCTTTTGATTCAGAACGCTTTGCTTTCTGGATTGATTATTTAAAGCCTACCTGGTACATCGTACCTGATGCATTAGAGAATGTAAAGCGTACTTGTGCTAATATGGCTGAGTGGAACTTTAAGTATGCAGATCATCTAGCAGCACCTAGTAAAAAGATTGGAGTACTACAGGGAAAGACTTACTCTGAGCTTATCAATTGCTATGACTACATGATTAATATAGCAAAGGTAGATATGGTGGCTATCTCTTTCGATTACAGTTATTACGAACAGCTCGTACCACACCCTAACAAGTATGTTAGCTGGATGCTAGGCAGAGTTGTGCTCTTAGGTAAGATGTTACGTGATGGAGTAATCAACCCAGATATCCCTCACCACCTACTAGGCTGTGGACTTCCTCAAGAGTTTGCTTTCTATAAAGACTACGATTGGATCTACTCACTAGATACTTCTAACCCAGTAGTACACGGTTTGTTGGGAATCGAGTATAAAGATCAAGGGTTGTGGGATAAGGCATCAATCAAGTTATTTGAGATGATTAATATGACTCCTACCTCTGAGCAGGTTACTTCAGCAGTTTATAATGTTCAACGCTTTAGATGGTTCGCACATGGTAGCAACTCGTCCGTGGATAGCATTCTTTAGTCAGACTGGATCTGAGATTGTTCAGGTTAGTAAGCAGTTAGGTCGCTGGCCTGACCTTATTATTACTAATATCAGGCCTTCTCATTTACGTACTATACATCCTGAGATTCCTACAGACCTATTAAAGTATACTCAGAATAGACCTGAGGAGCATGAGCTTGTATGGCTGATGAGTGCAATAAGTGATAACCCTGTTGTAACTTTACACGGATGGTTAAGAGTAATGCCTGCTTCTATCTGTAATCGCTATGAAATCTATAACGGACATCCAGGATTGATTACTAAATATCCAGACCTAAAAGGAAAAGATCCTCAATATAGAGCCTGGGAAGGTAACTATAAGACTGCTGGCTGTGTTATTCACAAAGTAACTGCCGGAGTAGATGAAGGAGAAGTTCTAGTGGAGCGAGAAAGTATACATAAGATGTTGCCTAAGAACGATATTTTTCGTATCTTACATGACACATCAGTAGAGATGTGGATAGAATTTTTACATAATAAACTATGGTTAGACGAATTGCATTAGTAGGAGCTAGTAGTACTGGTAAGACTACTGTGTATGAGTTATTGAAAGCTAAACTACCTAAGTATGAGTTTATTAACGAAAGTACTCGTACGGTAGCTAAGTTTGGCTTTCCTATTAACGAAGCAGGTACTACTGAGACTCAGTTAGCTATTTCTTCTTTTCACTTAGAGGCTTTGCTTAAGCCTCATAGTTTGATTCTAGATCGTTGTTATCTAGACTTAGTTGTATACTCTAAGCATATGCCTGCTTTATCTTCTCAAGGCTTAGACTTTATTGAAGATACTTGGACTAGAGTGCAGGATGAGTATACGCACTATATTTATTTCCCTATTGAATTCGATGCTGTGGATGATGGTCAGCGCAGTGTAGATGAAGCTTGGAGAAAGATTATTGATGAAGAGTTTAAGTATCAACTCGATTTAACTGACCGTCATTATTTAACTGTTACTGGCTCACCATTGCAGCGAGTAGATCAAATTTTAAAATACATAAAGTAAATGGAAGAAGTAAAGAACTACAATGCAGTCGTTGAGATTGCTGGTAAACACCTCGGTAAGGTAGGTGGAGAAGGTTACTCAGATCAGTACAATGCTGAGTTGCTAGTAGCAGTACCTCGTTATTTAAACCGAGAAGCTTACGGAATTGAGGAGAGTAATCTTCCATTCGTAGGAGTAGATGCTTGGAACGCTTATGAAGTTTCAGCTATTACTAAAAAAGGTCAGCCTGTAGCAGGTATGTTAAAGATTGTATGCCCAGCTAATACAGAGTTTCACGTTGAGTCAAAGTCTATCAAATTATACTTGAACTCTTTGAATATGACTCCGATGGGTCAGACAGCTAAGGAGTGTATCAAGGAGATTGAAACAACAGTAGCTAAAGACCTAACTGACCTACTAGGAGGAAATGTAACCTGTACCTTCTTCGGCAATACATACACTCCAGAGTTTGAGTTTGATGGCTTTACAGACTTAGGTGCAACAGTAAACCTTGACAACATTGAGTTTACAGCCTTTAAGTCTGATGCAGGTCAGCTTGAGATTGGCGGCAATCTTCCAATGTCTGTTACAACTAAAGTAAGTTCTAACTTGCTACGTAGTAACTGCCGAGTAACTAACCAGCCTGACTGGGGTGATATCTACATCCATATGCAAGGTCATAACTCAATTAAGCTTGAGTCACTAGCCAAGTATATCGTTAGTCACCGTACAGTATCTCACTTCCATGAAGAGATCTGTGAGATGGTATTTACTCACCTTCAGCAAGCCTATCAACCTGAGAAGCTTATGGTAGCATGTTTATATACACGTCGTGGTGGATTGGATATTAATCCTATTCGAGCTACACATAAAGATATGATCCCAGGATGGTTTACTGATTCGGGTAAACGAATGAGAAAAACTTTACGTCAATAAGTTGGAGCCTACGGGCTCCTTTCTTATCTTTATAGAGTATTAAAAAGTAACGGTTATGAGTAAGACTGAAGTAGTAGAGCTGATTGAGACGCTTAATAAATGTAGAGAGCTAGCATCAAAGCTTAAACTTGACCCTGATCAGCTAAGTGGCCTGTACGGTGAAGCAGTAGCCTTGTTAGTTATAAAAGAAATTATTGGAGATAAAGAATACACACCAGCACCACCTCGTGAAAATAATATCGACGGTACAGGTAAGCTTGGAAGGTATTCTACAAAGTATCTTAGCCCTAAGATGCACGTACCTAAATCTTCAGAACGAAATCTTGTAACTCTACATTCAGACTTAGATTTTGATTTTCTACTTATCGTCTGTGATACAGGAGAAGTATTTAACGTACCTCGTCAGGTAATAGTTAACCAAAGCGCATTTAATCTACACGAACGCCGTGAGCGTAAAATGATTAATTGGATGACGATGGGTAGTCGCAAGAAGCGTGCAATTCGTCCGACTAATGATAACTGGAATACTCTGGTAGAAAACTACCTAGTTTGTAATCTAAATGAAATTTCTTATCTTTAATATATGTCGATAGAAAAAAAGTATTATACGGTTACAGATAAGGAAACTGTTAACCTACTCATCCAGCACATTAACGAATCAAACGTTATTGCGTACGATACCGAGACCGACTCCCTTAACATGCGTAAGGGTAAAGTAGTCGGCTTCTCCGTCTCAGGTGATATTGGTATTGGTTTCTATATGCCAACTATGGCTTGGAATCACGCTACTGAGACTCTAGATGAACTTCAGATCGAAGGCATCGGTTGTCATACCTTAGCTAAGAAGATCTTAAGTATGCTAGTCGGTAAGAAGCTTGTGATGCACAACGCATCGTTTGACTGCCGATTTACTAAGAACTTCTACGGTGTTAACTTACTAGATAGTCTCTGGGTTGATACTGCTCTGCTAGTACATACCGTCCAAGAAGAAGGAGCAGGTATGGGAGTATTCGGTCTTAAGCCTCTAGCTATTTCTATTCAAGAGCACATCGGTCTAGATGTAGAGAAGGCTGCTAACGAAGAGCAGATCGAACTGAAAGAGTCTATCAAACGTAACGGAGGCTCAGTAACTAAGGAAAGCTTTGAGATCTACAAAGCAGACATGGACGTACTATCAAAGTATGCCGCTGCCGATACTGACTTAACTCTCCGAGTATGTACTTACTTTATTCAGAAACTTAAAGAAGAGAACTTAGAGCAGTTCTTCTTTGAAGAGGAAGTTATGCCTCTGTACCGTGAAGTAACTATTCCTATGGAAGAGATGGGAGTAGATTTAGACTTAGAGCTACTAGAAGAGACTAAGAAAGAGATTATTGAAGATCTTCAGAAGAATAAAAAGATTGTACTTGACTCTATTCTAGCTCTACCAGCCGGTAAAGAATGGGTTGTAGATACTGCTCTAAAAGAGTTCCCACCTTCTCATAAAGGAACATGGGCACAATACTTAGCTATGCGTTACTCTTTACCTCTGCCTAAATCTGAGAAGACCGGTAAGTACTCTATTACTCAAAAGACTGTAGGAGAGCTAGAAGATTCTCCTGCTAAAGAGTACCTCTTAACTGGAAACTTAGATGTGCTGAATGAAATGGAGGTACTTAAAATCTCTATGGCATTATGGAAAGAGAAGAATGATGGGGAGTATATCAACATTCAATCTAAGAAACACTTAGGTGAACTTGTATTTGACTATATGGGTATTAAACCTCTTGTATCAGGAGCTAATACTAAGTCCGGTCGTGATAAGTTTGACATGGATATGATTGAAGAGCTCTCTAAAGACTACGAATGGGCTGAGAATCTTCGTATCTATAACAAGCTACTTAAGATTAAGTCTACTTATATCGATCGCTTTGTAGATAATCACGAAGACGGACGTTACTACTTCTACTTTAAACAGAACGGTACTGTATCAGGCCGTTATGGTTCAGATGCTCAGCAACTACCTAAGCCTAAAGAGGAAGGAGAAGATGCTCCTATCATCGTCAAGTATACTAATATCGTCCGTGCTTTCTTAACCTCAGGACCAGGACGTAAAATTATCGATGCTGACTACGAGTCATTGGAACCTCACTGCTTTGCTTCTGTATCAGGAGACATTAACCTTCAGGAGATCTTTAACAACGGATGGGACTTCTACTCTACTGTTGCTATCAGAACTGAGAAGCTAGATGAGCAGCGAGATAAGTACCCTGACGGAGTATCAGCTGATAAGAGAGCTCCTAACTACCTTAAGAAGTTAGACCCTGTTAAGCGTAACCAAGCTAAGGCTTACTCCCTCGGTATTGCATATGGTATGGAAGCTTACGCTCTAGGAATGACACTAGGCATCTCTCAGAAAGAAGCCGAAGTACTTGTAGATGGTTACCTAAATGGATTTCCTCAACTTAAGCAGTGGCGTATTAACTCTCGTAAGCAGGTTAAAGAGCATGGCTTTATTAAGAATAAGGTAGGCCGTATCCGTCACCTACCTAAAGTTAAAAAGATGTACGATACTTTCGGAGACCAGATCATGGACTGGAAGTTCCGGAAAGACCTTTCAGAACGTTATGGCAAGGATCAAGTACTACAATGGTACCGTGACTACCGAAACGGACTGAATAACTGTTTGAACTACCAACTGCAGAGCCTTGCAGCGGCTGTCGTAAACCGAGCGGCAGTACAGATCAATCGCAAGCTGAAAGAGCTTGGGATCGACGGCCGTGTTCAAGCACAGGTACATGACCAGTTGATCATTAACGTACCAGAAGACCAGGCAGAGTTTGTAGCTCCTATCGTAAAAGAGATTATGGAGAGTACTACCAAGCTTGAAGGAGTAACTCTAAAAGCACCTCCTGAGATTTCTTATAACTGGAGAGACGGCCACTAAAAATAAATCGTATATATTTATATGAAAGAGCAGGGAGCCGCTCATAAGATGACTCACCGAATGGGAGTCGGGTTACATAAATTACTAACTAAATAGATCTAAGGACTATGACACAAATCAACTACAAGTTGTGGGATAATAACGTATCCTCAACATTTGATATCCTTTTCAAGGATTTCTTCAATCAGAACTCTACCTTTAATTCTCCGGTAGACAACAAGATCGGACACCCGGTCGACATTTACGAAACACAACACGGACTATTTTTCGAGATTGCCTGCACAGGTCTTAGCAAATCAGATGTTGAGATTAATGTGGAAGGTGACGTACTCCGTATTGTACATAACTCAGAGGACAGGCTTAAAAAAGATCCTGAGAACCTCAGAGTGTATCACAAAGGAATTGCCAAACGTTCCTTCAATTTAGGTTATAAGATTGCTCGTAGATTTGACATGGAAGCTATCGATGCTAAGATGCAGGATGGTCTCTTAACAATTAATATCCCTCACACTGAGGAAAATAAACCTACGAAAGTTAAAATTAAATAAGTTATAGAGTTGGCTCCCTGTACTCTTTTTCGTATATTAAGAGTATAATCAAAACAAGTTATGGCAAGAGGAAAAAAGGCTGGGCATGTAAAGCCCCAAGTAACAATCAAAGACGATATGTTAACACCGTACTATATTAGTATGGATGAAACTCAGTACACTTTAATGATCGAAGGTTCTACTTTACCTTTAGGTTATTATAGCAGTCTAGAAGGAGCAATCAAAAGAGCAGCTCGATACCTTACAGTTGAAAGTCTTAATCAACAGACAGTAGATCTTACAGACTTTCTGAAGGCCTATGATAATGTAATCACACAATTAAATAATCGCATCCCAGTATGAAAAGATTAGTACCTATGAATGACCGCTTGGTCGTTAAACCTATAGAAGAGACTGAGCAGATGTACGGTAACATCATCATCGCTGATATGGGTAAAGAACGTCCTGAGATGGGCGAAGTTATTGCTGTAGGACCTGGACGTATGTCCGAATACGGTAAATTTATCCCAGTTAACTTTAATGTAGGTGATATTGTATTGCTACCTAAGATTGGAACCCTCCGAGTAGAGTTTGAAGGCGAAGAGTTCTACATTGCTCAATCTCGAGAAGTTCTCTGTAAAGTACAAGAAACATATAATCCAGAATCAGATCACGAATTACTATGAGTAAACGTATAGAATTTTCAAATGATGCCCGTAAAGGTCTTCTTAACGGTGTAGAGAAACTTTCAAATGCTGTAACAGCTACGCTAGGTCCTAACGGACGTAACGTTATTATCGAACAGCAGCAAGGTAACCCTATCTCTACTAAAGACGGTGTTACAGTAGCTAAGGCTGTTGAATTAGAAGATACAGTTGAGAATATGGGTGCACAGCTTGTTAAGCAGGCATCTATTAAAACAGCAGACGGTGCCGGTGACGGTACTACTACATCAACTCTGCTAGCAGCTGAGATTTACAAACACGGTTTAGGTTCTTTAGACTTCCATAATGCTACTGATGTCAGTCGCGGTATTGCTAAAGCTACTACAGCCGTTGTAGATTACTTAGAGAAGAATGCTAGAGAGATTACAGATGAGAATCAGTTGCGTCAAGTAGCAACTATCTCAGCTAACAACGACCCAGAAGTGGGAGAGCTTATCGCTTCATCGATGGACAAGGTGGGACGAGAAGGCGTAGTGACGATTGAGGAGTCTCGCACAGGTGAGACTTACCTCGAGGTTGTTGAGGGTATGCAGTTTAATCGAGGATACAAGTCTATATACTTTGTCACGGATAACAATTCCATGACTGCCGTTTTGAGCAACCCTCTCGTTTTGATTACAGATAAGAAAGTCACTGCCGCAAAAGAGCTACTGCCAATCCTTGAGGCTTGCTCTTCACAGAACAAACCATTGCTCATCATCGCTGATGACATCGATGGCGAGGCTCTCTCCACTTTGGTCGTTAATAAGATGCGAGGCATCCTTCAAGTAGTAGCAGTTAAAGCTCCAGACTTTGGAGATCGTAAGAAAGCTATGCTAGAAGACATTGCTGTGTTAACAGGAGGTCAAGTAGTAAGTACTGAGAAAGGTATGCGACTTGATAAATTCAACCCAGACTGGTTAGGTTCTTCTCGTAAGATCACTATCGGTAAAGACGATACTACGATTGTAGACGGTAAAGGAGACACGGAAGCTATCAGTGCTCGCATTGAGGAGATTAAAGCTCTTATCGATAATAGTAAATCACCTTTTGAAAAGGAGACCCTACAGGACCGCTTAGGACGATTGATCGGAGGCGTGGCTATCGTACACGTAGGAGGTCAGTCTGAACTTGAGATGAAAGAGAAGAAAGACCGAGTAGAGGATGCCCTTCACGCTACTAAAGCAGCTCTAGAAGAAGGTATTCTACCCGGAGGAGGTATTGCACTCCTTAATGCAGCACAGGTACTAACGATACCAGAAGGCTTAAACTCCTCAGAAGTAGAAGGTTATAGAATTCTAATGAGCGCTATTGGAATGCCTTTTGATACTATTTTAAGCAATGCAGGCTTTACAAAAGATAGAATCGAGAGTATTCTAGAAAAGATTGTTGAATCGGATAACTTCTGGCAAGGATTTAATCTCCGTACTGAAGACTATGTAAATATGTTCGACGAAGGGATTATCGATCCTGCTAAGGTAACACGCCTAGCATTAGAGAATGCTTCTTCTATCGCACGTACTATGTTGACTACCGAGTGTATTATCAGCAACGTTAAAGAAGAGAACAAACAAGAGATGGACTTTAATCAATTTATGTAATGAGTAAGATCACAGGACGTCAACGCTACTTAGCTTTTACCGAATGGTATAACTGGGCACAGACTAAGTACCCTATCCTAAAGAAGAAAAAGAAACCACAACCTCAAAACTCTAACAATAATGAGCTTTAAATCAGGAGATGTTGTTCGTAGTATCGATCCTCGATGTGTGGGTAAGAACTTGAAGGTCTTAGAAGACAAAGGAGAGTTTCTAATCCTAGAAGATACTCAAGGAGAGATGTACAACGTATTTAAGAAGGACTGCCACAAGCAGATGTTGTTTGGTTAAGCCGAAGGGGCGGGCGAGGGGGCGTGTCTCTCTCCCCGCACCGAAGGTGCCACGCGCATTTTCTCTCAAAGTCCCTACCGGGCCTTGCTCCCGGGCTATTTATTAAAGTATTACTTGTCGTTTAACTGTCTATTACTTCCCAAGCATGAGTGAGAAGAGAATTGAGGAGTTGGGTCACCTCGCTTTCAATGAAGGTTTTTTTACACAATGGCACGATACTGCCTCCCTTTATATGAAGGAAAATCCCAAAGTAGAGAGAGTCGAAGCGTACGAACAAGCATACAAAAAGTATTCCCGAACAGTTGTAAATAAGTAATAAAGTTCTTATCTTTAAGTTATGAGCGAATTTAGATTTTTGTATTGGGACGACTATGGAACGCCGGAGGGAGACAAAACAGGAGAGACACCTAGCACAGCTAATACGCCGGAAGATGATTCAAAAGGATCACGGAAGTCAAAAGGAGTATAAGCGAGTAAACAAGAGAGTGTGGGATGACGAAGATTGATTGGACAGACGAATACGATAATTGGTCTCCCGACCTCCCGTTAAGTTGGCACTCGGTAGAAAAAAATAAAGAAAGTTTTCCCGAAGAGTTGTCCGAACAGTAAAACGTTCGTATCTTTATAGAGTTAATAAGAGGTTATGAGTAAAGAAGAAGAGTTGAGTTACGTAAGCGAAATACTGGCACAGGCGATGTATCACGGATTAGAAGCCGAGATAGTCTTAGACGCCTTAGAATTAATCAAAGAAAATCCGAATACCGATCCAATCCTTGCGCTGCAGCTTGCAGCTGCGGACTGGGATGTGTATGTCGAAACAAAGCAGCACGACTAGTGCTAAACTTGCTACTGTGGTGAAATAGGTAGACACGAGGGACTTAAAATCCCTTGGCCAGTGATGGTCGTGCCGGTTCGATTCCGGCCAGTAGTACACGGAAACCCATATACGGTTCTTTGACATGTTGGATAGATAGAATGCGGATGTGGTGTAATTGGTAGCCACGCCAGACTTAGGATCTGGTGCTTAATCGCGTGGGGGTTCGAGTCCCTTCATCCGCACATAATGAGAGGAGGAAAAGGTAAAATCCAAAGGTACGGTCGACGGGTCGTTTAAAACCTGAGGTACGGACTCTGATGCTGTAAGCGCGCTAAAGGAGTGAAGCCTCTCTATAATATGGTCCGATAGCTCAGCTGGATAGAGCAACAGCCTTCTAAGCTGTCGGTCGAAGGTTCGAATCCTTCTCGGATCACTACGCAGTCAGATGCATCTGGTTTCTCTATTCCATTTAAAGATAGAGTGGAGCTACAGTGGCAGGTTATGGTTGTCCTCTAACAACCAGCTCGGGATGTGGCGCAAGTGGTAGCGCACCTGGTTTGGGACCAGGGGGTTGGAGGTTCGAGTCCTGTCATCCCGACTAATTATTAAATGTTTTAAACATGAAAACAATCATTAAGTACTTCTTTCCGGTAATGTACCTGCTTTACATTGTAGGTATTGGTTTAAACGTATCAGTTGGCGACTATTCAGATGCTGGCTGGATCTTCAGCGCACTACTCTGGATGTTTAACTACCATATGCTTTACCTAAAGATTACTAAATAAAGAACCCAGACGTGTGCAAAGAGACTGAGTCTAGCCTCTAAATCCACTTCGGTGGTTGACTTTCGGGAAAAGATAGTGAGTGGGGAGTACGCCTACCGGACGGCGTCTCATTGATAACCTCCCCTATAAGCCTCCTTAGCTCAGTTGGTAGAGCCACTGATTTGTAATCAGTAGGTCGTTGGTTCGAGTCCGACAGGAGGCTCAGAGAGTAGGACTAATAGTTCAGCATACCGCTGCAGCGGTAAAAGTAAGTTGCTGTTAATAGGACGCCGAATCCTAACGCCTATTCTTTTTTACTGGAAGGTGGGTGAGTGGTTAAAACCGGCAGACTGTAAATCTGCTCCCTTACGGGTACGGCAGTTCGAATCTGTCCCTTCCAACAAATTGCGCTTATAGCTCAGTTGGTTAGAGCATCCGACTCATAATCGGCAGGTCCTAGGTTCAAACCCTAGTAGGCGCACTAATTATTATAAATGAAGTTATTTGTACCTTTAATCTGTTATAATCATACTGCCAATACAGAGTGGATGATGTCCACTATGAAGTTATTAAACTTTGTCAAGGATCAAAGTATACCTTGCACCTTCTATCCAATATTCTTTGAGAGTTTAGTTTCACGAGCACGCAATGCAGCAGTAGCACACTTCCTTCAAGATGAGGAAGCAACTCATTTATTGTTTATAGATTCCGATATCATCTTCGAACCTGAGGATGTTGTTAAGCTTATTCAAGCTAAGAAAGAAGTAGTAGGGGGTATGTACCCTAAGAAGTATATTAAGTGGGATCATATTAAAAAGTATCCTGAAGCTCAAAGAGTAGACTTTCCAGTTGGTACTTCTACAATCAACTCAGAAGGTTTTATTGAGACTAAATACGCTCCTACAGGCTTCTTGATGATAGCTAAGACAGCAATCAATAGACTAATTAAAAGCAATCCCCACCTCAAATATAGAAACGATATCGATGGATATGGAACAGGAGATACCTTCTATGATCTATTCCATGTAGGTATTAAAGGCGGTATCTATGAGAGTGAAGACTGGGGATTTAGTTCTCTATGGAGAGAAGAAGGTGAAGCAGTTTATATCCATCCTGAAGTAAACTTAAAGCACGTCGGATGGCATGAGTACGAAGGCAATTTAAAGAAATATATTTTAGAAAATCGATGAAGAAAGTTATATTTGCTCTCCCAGGTAGAGAGTTTTCCGGAAAGTTCTTACAGTCCTGGACTGAGTTAGTGTATGCCTGCCTACAGAATGGCATCCAACCTATTATGTCTCAGCACTACTCACCTCTATTGTACTACGTACGCAATATGTGCTTAGGAGGAGATAACTTAAGAGGAGTAGATCAAAAGCCTTTTGGCGGTCAATTTGACTACGATTACATTATGTGGATTGATTCCGATATCGTCTTTACTCCTGAGCACTTCTTTAAGCTTTTAAATCACGATAAAGATATCGTATCAGGTCTTTACATGATGAACGATAATGTTCACTATGCAACAGTTGAGGATTGGGATGATGAGTTCTTTTTGAAGAACGGACACTTTCAGTTTCTTAATCGAGAGATGGTCCAAGCTAAAGAAGGAAAGCTCTTTACAGCCGACTACACAGGCTTTGGATGGGTGCTTACTAAGAAGGGAGTATTTGAATCTCTAGAGTATCCTTGGTTCCAACCTATGTGGACTGAATATAATATTGACGGTAAACTCGTTAGAGACTTTACAATGGAAGATGTTGCCTTCTGTAAAATGATTAAGGAGAAAGGTTTTGATGTATGGATTGATCCGACTATCATTGTAGGTCACGAAAAGATGATGGTACTCTAATATTAAATTTGTATTAAGAGCTTGTATGTTTAAATTAAGTTCGTATCTTTATTACCAACGGTTGTATTATAATTTTGTTTAATTAAATTTTATCTTATGAAAAAAGGTAAGTTCTGGATGTTACTTGGAGCAATTGTGTTGTCTTCCAACGTAGCGTTCGCACAAGAGACCCCTGACTATACAGCTCTCGACTCGCTCTATCAGCTAGACGAAGTAACTGTAACCTCAGGGGTTATTGATATCGCTAAGGTTCGAGAGACACCTGTAGCAGTATCGACTCTGTCTTTAGCAGAGATCCAACTAAAGGTGGGTAACTTAGAGTTCCCAGAAGTAATGAACCGCACTCCAGGTGTATACGCTACCAAGCAAGGTGGTGGTTACGGCGACTCACGAATCAACCTTCGTGGCTTTGACCAGCGTAATACATCTATTCTTATCAACGGCCAGCCGGTCAACGATATGGAGAGTGGATGGGTTTATTGGTCCAACTGGCAAGGCCTTACTGATGTTGCATCTGGTATTCAGATCCAACGCGGCTTAGGTGCTTCCCGCTTAGCTGTTCCTTCTGTAGGTGGTACTATCTCCATCTTCACTAAGGCTGCAGAGAAGCAAGAAGGTGGATCTATCTCCCAGACTTCTGGTAACAATGGTTACTCAAAAACATCTGTTGTCTATAACACAGGTAAGGATGCTAACGGATGGGCTACATCTGTACTTCTTTCCAAGTGGCAAGGTGACGGATATGCGTACGGTACAGCCGGTGAAGGTTGGACCTACTTCACAGCATTAGGTTATGCTCCTGAAGGTTCCGATCACGCCCTTAACTTCTCCTTCTTAGGAGCTGGTCAATGGCACCACCAAAGAAGTGCATGGGTATCTATCCGTGACTATCAGAACTTTGGTGAAGAGGGGATTGACCGTCGTTGGAATACCGATGCTGGTTTCTTGAATGGTGAAGAGTTTAATATGCGTAGAAACTTCTACAATAAGCCTCTTGCTACTATTAACTGGGACTGGAACATCAACTCCAACTGGAAACTAAACACTTCATTGTACGGTTCAGCCGGACGTGGTGGTGGCACAGGACCACGAGGCGGTAACTTCCGTAATGGAGATATCGACTTCTATCCTTACAACAAGGACCTTACTGAGCATTACTTAGATAATGGTAGAGGTACTCGTGACTCAAATGGCTTTATTGATTTCAATGCTGCTATTGCTGTTAACCAAGGTACTACTAATGGTTACGGTACAACTGACTCACTTACTTCATCTCCGTTCTACGGCTTGTTAGTCGGTTCTAACGGTTACAGAAGTAACGATGTTAACAGAGCTGTATTAGTACGTCGTGCTTCTATGAACTCACACGACTGGTATGGAGCTATCTCTAACTTAGAAGGTCAGTTCGGTAAGTTAAGAACTTCTATCGGTGTTGATCTTCGTACATACAAAGGTTACCACTACCGTGTTATGAATGACTTGATGGGTCTTGACGCTTACTACTCAACTGGTAACAAGAACTCAGAAGGTCAGTTCATCACTACAACTGTTGCTGCTACTCCATTTACAGGTACTGGCTTGAACGGTCCTAAGATTGACTACTACAACAATGGTATCGTAGGATGGCAAGGCGTTAATGGTTTACTGGAGTGGGCTGATACTAAGCTTACTGCTGTAGTGCAAGGTGGATTATCTAACCAATCTTTCCAGAGAGAAGACTTCTTCGACCAGCCGACACTTCCTATCTCAGAAGTTGCTAACCTAGGAGGCGGATACTTAAAGGGCGGTGCTAACTATAACATTAACGAGTACTCTAACGTATTCTTTAATACTGGTTACATCTCTCGTCAGCCTCAGTTTGATGCTGTATTCCCTAACTATGCTAACCTTATTAACGAAGACCTACAGAACGAAGAGATTACCTCTCTAGAATTAGGTTACGGTTATAACAGCAGCAAACTTACCTTAAATGTAAATGCTTACTCTACAACGTGGGGTAATCGTTTTATCACTCGTGCATTGTTTAATGCTCAAGGTGATCAGGGTTACGGTCAGTTCCGTAATATCGACGTACGTCACAACGGTATTGAAGTTGAAGGTGTATACAACGCAACTCCTAAGTTGAAGTTGACTGCTATGACTTCTATCGGTGATTGGAGATACACTAAAGACTTTGATGCAGAGTTGTTCGACGATCAACAGCAATCAATCGGTACAGGTACTCTTTACTTAAAGGGTGCTAAGGTTGGTGATGCTGCTCAGTTCACTACTTACTTAGCTGCTGACTACCGCGCTAATAAGTGGATTGCTCTTGATTTAGGTTACCGCTTTGTAGATGGTCTTTATGCTGACTACTCTATTGTAGATGCTGTCTTTACTCAACCAGACAATGCTGGAGCTCTTAAGCTTCCTTCATACGGTTTAGTAGATGCCGGCCTTACTACTCGCTTAGGTGAGAAGTGGTCTTTGAGAGTAAACGTCAACAACTTATTTGATGCTACTTACATCGCTGAGTCTGAAACAAACATCCACGCTGATGAGAACTCTGTTACCTGGAATGGTATCGACGTTCGTAACTCAGTATGGTTTGGTTTCGGCCGTACTTGGAACGCTAGCTTGAAGTACAACTTCTAAGTTTCGGGAAATATATTTGAAGAGAGGGTGGCTTCGGTCACCCTTTTTTCGTATATTAAGGTCATGGAAAGTGTTATGAAGTACGACGAAAAGGATCAGTGTCCTTATCAACCTATCCACACCGAAGAGTGGTTAGAGGCTTTTTTTAAGAAAAACTATTTTAAGATGCCCTATAACCGCTTTATGTGGTGGAAGAGCTATACTCCTAAGACTCGTCCATTGACCGGTAAGGCTTCTCCTCTAGAGCGAGTTAAGAATGGAGACTTTGATCCTGCTCCTTATAAGTTTGAAGCTCAGTTGGTAGAGCATCGTCTACGCCGTAAGTGGTTTGAGCTTCAAGGAGACTGGCAGAAGTTCTTAGAGGTGTGTGCTGTAGATCTAGCTCGACGTAAACGTCTCTTAGAAGATCATGAGAAGGAAGAGAATCGCCGGTTAGAAGGCTTCTTTAAGTACGTAGGACGTATCTTCGGGATGAACCGGGATGAGATTATGCTTCACTTAGAGAGCTTTGCCGGTGAGACTGTACTTGAATTTTATAACTTTCTCCATGAGAAATACGATGATAAACCGTATTAAAACATAATCAGTATATATTTATATAAAAGAACACTAAATTAAATTATCATGTTAAAACGTTTTTGGAATTGGTTACTAGGTAAAACTACCATTGATGAAAAAGTAATCGAAGTTGTTGAAGAAGTAAAAGAAGACATCCAAGTTATTCGCGAAAGAGCTAAAAGAGTAGCTGAAGAGACTAGAGATGTACTTGAAGCTGCTAAAGAGGTTGCTAAGCAATCTAAAGATGTTGTTAGTGCTGCTAAAGGCGCTCCTAGAAAAGGACGTAAGCCTGCTAATAGAAAGCCAGCTAACAAACCAGCTACCGCTCCTGCTCCTAAAGTAGAAGCTCCTAAAGTTGAAGTAGTAGAAGCTGCTAAGAAACCTACCCCACGTCGTAGAAACAATCGTAAGCCAGCAGCTAAGAAATGAACCAACCTAACGTAAACGTAAGTTTAGATCAAACATCACCAGTATCGTGTGATGAATGCGGACACTTGTATTTTGAGCAAGCGCTCCATATCCGCAAAGTATCAGGCCTACTCACAGGTACAGGACAAACTTCGTACCTTCCTATCCCAGTCTTTGCATGTACCGCTTGCGGTCATATCAATACAGAATTTTTACCTAAAGAAGTTAAAGACCTGGGAAATGAACAAACCGCTGATTAGTATTCACTTCAACGAGCCTGTTTGGATGTATGATGGTATTCAAGAATCCATCTACAACGAGCACTCGGAAGAAGAGGAGTAAGTTTAAAGAAAGAATAAATTAGGGAAAGGGACTACGGTCCCTATTCCTGTTTCTATTTATTAAAGAATTGTTACAGGTAATTGTTTTCGTTAGTTCTATTAAACTATGACGACTTATGAAAAAATTATTTGTAGCATTAGCTGCATTAATCAGCCTAACTGCCTTTGGACAGAATGGTAAGCTTGAAGTACTCACAGCTCCAAATTCCAACAGTCCTTACATCTTAGTAGATACCCTCTTCACATTAGAGGATACTTCTGTAACGACAGACATCTACATCCACTTTGCTAACCCTACAGCAAATGATGTCAAAGCTGTTCAGTTCAGATTGTTCTACGATGCTGTTAGATTCTCCAACGCTCAGATTTACTGGGGACCAACAGCCACTCCTGTAGCAGACAAATACGGCTCTTACTTTAAGAGCGGAGATTACATTAACGTAATCGCTTCTTACACAGGAACATCCTCTAACTTTAACTGGGCTGACGGAGCAATGTTTAAATTAAGATTGACTCACTCTTCAGCTTATGCTGGTATTGCTGACTCAATTGCTATTGCAGGCTCTACTTCCTATAACAACTTAGCTACAACTGGCAACGGTACAGACGTTGCTTTAGGAATGTATAACTACGGAGGTAACTTCCAGATGCAGCCTCAATCATTCCCAATCAAAGTTAGAAACGCTGATGGATCAAATGCATTAGGAGTTTGGTTTACAGCTTCTAAGAGATTAAAAACAGATACTCAAGGTTCATGGACAACTATCGTATCTGATTCTACAGATGCAACTGGCCTTATGGTTGTTACTCACCCAATCGATACTGCTTACTGGCATTTAAGATTAGTAACTCAGACTGACACAATGTCTGACGGCTCTGCTATCTCTATTGTAGATGCTTATAAATTAGCTAATGCTGCTTCAATGCAAGATACTTTAACAGGTATTGAATTATATGAAGGTGATATCAACGAGAGTGGTGATGCTACTATCTCTGATGCATTCGCAGTCTTTAACAGATTAGCTCTAGGAACTACTAACTGGAACTCTTTATTCACAGGCGTTAATAACGTAGCTGTACTATGGCCTTCAGAATGGCAATCAGCAGTAGCTGCTACTTCTTTCCCTGCTTGGACTAGTGCTCCTAGGAGATATGCAATCGATACGTTAGTAAACGGAATGGATAGCTTAAAGCCTTACATCTATGTAATTGGTGACGCTACTACAACTGGCTATAACAACCCAGCTGTACTAGTAGGTAAGATGGCTAACCCAGGTACAGGTACTGAGTACATCTTAGACCCAGCTGTCTATATGCAGAACATCGACGATACAGTTCAGTTTAGAATTCCTAAGCTAGTAATGACTCAGGATTATGAGATGCAAGTTCCTGTTGTAATGTTTACTTACGGCAACAGTATCGGAGCAGCTCAAATGGCTATCGAGTATGATACTAATATCTTTAGATTTACTTCTATCGATATGGGTGATGCACCTTCTAAGTGGACTTCAATCCTATCAGTAGAGAAAGGAAAAGTATTCTGGGCCGGTCACGAAGACAAGCTTAACCCATCTGTGATTACAGACATGACTACAACCTTTACTTTCAACTTCGAAGTTATTCAACCTCTAGGTTGGCAGACATCTCCTCTAAAGATCAGCCAGAAGTTTGCTGGTGATGAGAATGCTTATGACTTAAACATCAAGCCTTCACCTAACGATGGTTCAGTTGTTAATAAGATGTCAATCGAGCCAGGCTTGTTAGAGCTTATTGAAGGCTTTAAAGTATATCCTAATCCAACATCAGCTGATTATGATAACTGGGTCTTCATTGAGCACCACAACGATTACGAAGGTAGCACTTTACGCGCTGCAGTTTACAATATGTACGGCCAGCAGGTTATGTACTGGGAAGATCAAATTCAACAGAAAGGTTTCCAATTCCAAGGCTTCCAATTAAGTAACCTTCCAAAAGGTACATACTTAATCAAGCTAGTTGCTCATGATAGAGAAAAAGTTTATAGAATAATTAAATACTAAATTATGTCAGAAGAACAAGAAGGAGGAATGTCAACTCTTAAGAAGACTATCCTCGGTATCGGTACAACAATCATCACAGGCGCCGGCGCTTATGTAACAACTCACATCGACGCTTTGTTCGGTATAGAGGAAGAAGCTGCTACAGAAGTAGCTGCACCTGTACAGAACAACCAACAGAGTGTTAATGTGACTGGTCCAGAGATTATTATTAATATGCCAGAACAGAAAGCTGCGCCATCTCAGACAACTATCATCAGAGAGACTGTTAAGGAAGTTCCTGCAGCACCAGTTGAGGTAGTTGAAGAGAAGCCGGAGACAAATGCTGAAAGAATGGCTCGTCTAAAGAAAGCAAAAGAAGAACGTAACGCAGGTAAGTAATCATGAGAACAAGAAGAGATGAAGTTTTAGAGCTTATATTTGCTCCACTAGGTTTAGTATTAGTTGTATTTAGTTTGCTCTTTGTAGGAGGAATGGCTACGTCTTGTAGCTCTTCTATTGGAGTAGTTCAATATCAAGCTGAGTTTGAGAAGGCAGAAGAGTTAAATACTCTACCAATCTACACAGGTGAAAGACAAGTAGTACAGTTATCTAAACTAAACGTTAATAAAGAGCTGTGGGATATGTTTCCTGAGCTTAGAGACAAGAGAGTTGGTTTAGGAGTATCAAATAGAATTATTGAGAACTTTGAGATGACAGGCCGCTTTAGCTATGCTGAAGAGAAAGATGCTATTGTATCTCAGATGTTAGATGCATGGGAGACAGAGTTAGAAGGTATGTCCAACGGTCAAACAGAACTTACCATGGAAGGTATAGCTGTACCAAAATACATTGTCTATGCTGAAATTTACGACTTCGCTGTATCATACGGAGAAGATTATAACAAAGGTAAAGTCCAAAAGACTAACACTACCATCATCGGTATTCAAATCAGAATGGTTAATGTAGACAACTCACAGTACATTGTAGCATCAGGACAAGGAACAGCTACTCAGATTGGTGAGGGTATGTTTAAAGATCCTAAAATGGGATTCGATCAGTCTACAGTCGGTATTGCTACACAACGTGCTCTTGAGGTCGCTACAGTGAACCTTGTCAAGCGCATGGAGGCTTATGGATGGTAAATGGTGGAAAGTATTAATTTTACTGGTACTCGGATTCAGTAGCTACGGACAGTACGTTTACACCTACACCGATCCTTGTACCGGAATACTTAATGCTGTCACTATTACCCAGCCATCAGGCAGTGTAACCTTATTCTATGCAGGACAATACAACACCTTTACTCAGGCCCAGCTTCAAGCCGGAGCATTCGAGCTTTGGGTACAAAGTGTTAACGCAACTGCTCCTCCAGGAAGTAACCCCTGCGCTGGAGCAGGAGGAACTCTCTCTACAGGATCAAATGCAACTACTGGTACTAATACAGCCACTAATATCTCAGGCATAGTAGGTGTAGCAGCTAATATAGGAGGGAGTTTAGGAAGTGGAGCAGCATCATCAACAGGAGGAGCAACAGGAGGGTCGACCAGTAACAATGACAACAACGGAAGCGGTTCGAACAATTCTACTGGTGGAAGTACTTCTACTGGCGGTAGCGGTTCTGGATCCGGCTCATCAGGGTCCTCTGGTAGCTCTGGCGGTAATGCTGGGACTGGTGGCGGTTCCGGTGGCTCTACTGGCTCGGGCGGAGGCTCAGGCTCGACTGGAGGATCTGGAGGCTCAGGTTCAGGAGGCGGTGCTACAGGAGGATCTGGAGGAGGTCAAGGAGGAGACAATTCAGGAAACGGAATAGGTGGCGGAGGTGATGCCGGAGGAGTAGATACAGGAACTAATACTGGAGGTACTTCTGATGGTGGAACTGATGCTGGTGCTGTAGGAGGTACAGAGAATACTTCAACAGCCTCAGGAGGAGACTCTGAATCATCTTCCTCAGAAGGAGATGGAGGAGGAGGATCTGGTGGAGGTAAGAAGCAGAAATCTAAACAAGAGAAGATTGGTAGAGGTGCTTTAATTGGTGCCGGTGACTTTGTTATTGTTAGAAACTCTTCTGATATTAAACAGAGTGGAATGGACAACTTTAAGTTCAATATGTCTCTTACTCACGTTAATACTAAACAGACTTTCATCAAAGGTATTAACTTTAACTTTACCACAGGAGAGAATGTATTGAATAGTACTTTGTACGGTTCATATAAGAAAGAAGGCTTCATGGGAGTATTCTCTAACTCTACTATGACTAACTTTAAGACTGATATCTTCAATACAACTACAGCGTTAGTAGCTCAAAAGGTTTGGATAGTAACTCCTATGTTAGGAACTAACTTTACGTTAGGTAAGATAGGTGATAGCGACTTCCAGAACTGGTCTATTGTAGCAGGAGGCTATACAAACTTTAAAGGTATTCAAGCTCTATCAGGTAACGTAATGTTACTTGGTATCTATTCTCCGTACATATTTTATTATGAAGGACAGTGGTATAAGTCTGGACTCCTATTTGTTCCTCTAGCGAACGTTGATTTTAAAATCACAAGTACGTTTAAGTGGAGTATTTCTTTTGGAGGAGCTTACCAGTACAATGCAGATATATTAAACTACCAGCTATCAACTGGAACAAAAATTATGTTATGAAAAAGCTACTGCTGTTATTTCTTCCCTTATCCACTCTAGCACAGACTATAACCTTTGCTACTGTTGGTGTACAGGACATGACCGGCATTAGTGTTGAAGTAGAACATTATGTACCAGGAGGTACTTCAGGAACTATTACAGCTTTAGGTACAACTGTACCTACGGATAGAGGACAAGCCTCTAATGTAGTTTTCTCAACAGCTAACTCAGACCAAGGAAGCGTTTTAATTAACTTCCCTACAGGGTATAGCTATACAATTGGAGCTACTACTCACACAACAGGTACCCTTCATGCTAATGCCTGGATGGCATTCCCTTCTACTACATATAATAGTTACAATAGCTCTGCTACAGCTCCTAACGTACCAACACTTCACTTCACTTCAGTCGACAACGGCTCTACAGATAATAATATGTCTCATGTATCTTGGGAGACGTACACTGATGTTACATACGGAGATGTATTTAGGATAAGGTACGAAGGAAGCTATAAATACAATGTGAGTGGCATTAATACTAAAATAGATTTATACTTCTTTAAAAACGATCCTGCTAAATGCTTTGTAGTACTTAGAACATTCCTAGCTGATGGATCTAATCAAGAACAAATCGGACTATCAAACGGAAGTACTTGGTTAGCTTCTAACTTAATCAGTAACGCAACATACTCTTCAGGAGTAGGCTTTCAAATAACGAACGCAGTATCTAATTCAATCTGGTCTTCACAAGGAGTACAGACAACTACATCAACAGGTTCAGTAACATTCTCTAACCCAAACAGCTATCAATATAGAGTAATTGTAAACGTAAGCGGAATAGACAATACATTTACAGAGTCAGAGATGAACTACTTAATGTATCTAAGAATGTTTCCTACTGAGATAGCATCATGGGATTACCATACAATGAACTTCTACGCACCAGACAGTTCTGATATTGTAACTTACTCAGATGTATTCTCTGCTTACCAAATATACAAATGGGGACAGAACTTTGGGTACACTTACAATAACAACTGGGTGTACTCTCAAGCAGAGAAGGATGATATAGAAGTAAATGCTAATAGTTTAACATACCATCTGAAGTATCCTCAAGCAGCAGTACGAACATTTAACAATCTTAACAGGTTTTATATTGTATCACTTGGTAAACATCGCCAAACTAAACCAGTAAATAAAATCCAATGAACCCAATCGTATGTTACTTCGTCGCTAGTGTAATGTCTCTAGCATCAATCAATGGAATCGAACAAGAGAAATTTACGTTCGGTGTAAGACAAATCACAGAAGAGATCGTAGGACAGCAGGCTCCTTTATGTCCTGATGGCAGTCCTATCTATGTTGTAGTAGAAGAGATTAAAGCTCCTACTCAAGGTATTCGTGTAGGTCCTTTTGAGTTTAAACAAAAGAAAACCTATGTTACTGTTAAGGTAACTAAGGATGGTAAAGAGTCTGTAGGAGTAGGAACAGCTAAGATGAATGTAGCAGCTACTCTACTTCAACTTCAGGATGAAAATCTTCCATTCGAACAAACAGAATTTTCTATTGCAATCAAGAAAGCTATTGTGGATGCGTTAGACTGAGCCTATTTATCTGAAAGAAGTTTCACTTAATTTGTTGTGCTATGTTAAATTATATTAAAAAGAAATTTATGGCGTTTTCAGACATTTTTAAGGATGATAACTCATACAATGAAAAGAACATTGTAGGGTTTGCTTCTTTTGCAGTAATGAGTATCTTTGCTGCTGCCGATATCGTAACAGGTATCTTAGGTATGGACTTAGTAATCTCTGATACTATCTTCAACTCATTCGTAATTATCGTATTGGGTTCATTTGGTATCGATGGTGCTACTAAGATCTTCAGCAAAGAGAATAAAGAAGAAGAACAAGGTTAAAATAGTTTACAATGGTATTAAGAAAAGGTGACAATAACGAAACCGTAAAGAAGATCCAAAAGGTCTTAGGTGTCGAGCAAGTAGGTAACTTTGGTCCTAAGACTGAAGCTGCTGTTAAGGAATGGCAGAAGAAGAACGGACTAGCTGCCGACGGTATTGTTGGCCCTGCTACTCTAGCTAAGATGGGCATTGTAGTAGAGGCAGCACCAGTTAAAGCTCCTAACAACACTCCTACAGCTGATGCAAAGTATAGCAAAGAGAAGATCGAAGCTACTATCAAAGCAAAAGACTATCAATGGTTCGAAGGTGACTACGTACTTAACATTGTAGGTGTTCGTAATTCAGACACAGGTACAGCCGTAACAAATGCTTTCGATGATAAGATTACTTTATCTTATATGGCTGAAGGCAAATGGGTATACAAGGAGTGGATGAATACAACTGACCCTGGTACAAAAGGAGTTAAGGAGTATCACAACGCTGCCGGAGTAGCTAGATTAGTTCCTGGTCAATACATCAACTCACACTTCTTAGGTAAGCACCAAGGTAAGTATGAAGCTCTTAAGCAAGGCGGTAAAGTAAAAGTATACCGTGATGCTAACAGAGATATGAATTATGATGAGAAAGTTATCCAAGAGGGTGTATTCGGAATCAATATTCACAAGGCCGGAGCCAATTCTACTTATGTAGAGAACTGGTCTGAAGGATGTCAAGTTTTCAAAAGAGCAGCTGACTTCGAAGAGTTCATGACTATCGTGAGAGCTTCAGTAGCAAAGGGTCACACTAAGTTTACTTATACTCTAATTGAATCTAAAGACATCGCATAAGCTATGAAATCGACGTCCGTGTTCCTATCGATAACTGCAACCTTAACATTCATGTGCACCTACTTTATGGAGCTCACAATGAGTAATGCAGAGCAATACTTAGCATTAATAGCGGTTGTATTTATCGATGGGTTCTTCGGCATCGCCGCAGGCATCAAAAGAGAAGGTTTTCAAACACGAAAGGCTGTAAGAGTATTACAGAGAGCAATAACGTGGGTAGCTTTCTTAACAGTTATATTAATGGTTGAAAAAGGTTTTGAAGGAACAGGATGGTTATCAGAAACAATCATCGTACCATTTATCATCCTCCAACTACTCAGTGCATTAAAGAACGCCTCAATGGTAGGCATCATCAAGAGCACAGACCTTAACAAGATCCTAGACAAGATCGATCTACACAAAGGAGATAGAAGTTAAGTTGCTCGTTTAAATTATATTTCGTATCTTATAGTAAATATAATAGATACGGTATATGATACACATCCTACAGACCCTTACTGCTTTATTTGTTTTTACTATTCTAGTAGCACCTATCGTGATGCTAACCATCTTGCTATTACGAGGTACAAAAACTAAGACAGATACTCCTAAAGTATCAATCGATCAAATTGCTCAACTAGAACAGAACGATAGTATCATTGTAGAAGATATCAATGAAGCTTTATCTGCTATTGCCGGACGCTTAGAGGCGATTGAAGAGCGTTTAGATCGAGAAGAGAACACAGTAAAAGGTTTTGCTAATAAAAAGAATCAATCAAACGATTAATAGTTATATGTCAGAAGAAATAGTTAAGTACGGCCCAAGTGCTACTGAGATCCTCAAGAAAGAATATCCTACCATTTATAATGGCTATATGGCTGTCATGGAAGAGCAGCTGGAGCTATTTAGTAAGAAACATCTTGACTACGGTATGCATAATATTACTGCTGGTACTCAGCTTAGTAATGAAGAAGAAAGGTCTTTTGCTCTTACAGGGCTTTGGTATCGAATGAGCGATAAGATCAATCGTTGGAAGAATTTAATTATTAAGAATAGAGGAACACAAAATGAATCTCTATCAGATACCTTTCAGGACATCTGTAACTATGCAATCATCTGCCAGCTGGTAGAGAAAGGATTGTGGAAAAAATAAGTTATGGCTAAAAAACTCCCAAAGGAGGTTAAAGTAGTACAAGAGTATAAAGCTAGAAAAGTTGACTATAGTGTAGAGAAGAATATCTCTTTCAGTCAGATTCTACTCTATGATAGCTGTCAATACAAATGGTACCTAACTTACCCTAAGAAGTTAGCACCTTATACACCTTCCATACATACAGTCTTTGGTACTGCTCTTCACGAGACAGCACAAGAGTGGTTAGATGTATTATACAATCAAAGTGTTAAGGCTGCTACTGAGATGGACTTATCTGAGTTACTCTTAGATAGAATGAAGAAGACTTATAAGAAAGAGCGTTACAATAATGCTCATCAAGACTTCACTACTCCTGAACAGCTTCAAGAGTTTCATACTGATGGGGTACAGATATTAAACTACCTCAAGAAGAAACGAGCTATATACTTCAGTACAAAGAATACTTACCTAGCAGGTATCGAAGTACCTATCCTTCAGGAGGTAAAGCCTGGTGTACTATTCAAAGGTTTTATTGACTTAGTATTCTATAACAGCTTCACTAATAAGTATTTGATTATCGATATCAAAACTTCTACTAGAGGCTGGAGCGATTACGAGAAGAAGGACGAAACTAAAATAGCTCAGATACTTCTATACAAAGAGTACTTCGCCCAGCAATTCAATACCGATGTAGATAATATAGACGTTGAGTACTTTATTGTTCGTAGAAAGATCTTCGAAGGAGGAGAGTTTGTACCCAAGCGAGTGCAAGAGTTTAAACCGGCCTCCGGAAAGGTTAAGCGAAAGAAGGCAATGGAGAAGGTTAATAGCTTTGTAGCAGATGCTTTTGACGATAATGGAAACTATCTTGAAAGAGAGTATCCTAAACAGCCTTCAAAGAGTAGCTGTATGTTTTGTCCTTTTAAAAATAATCCTTTGTGTAATGTAGCCATAAAGTAGTCTAGGGTATATTTATATATAGATATATAATACTAAAGGCTATGAGTGATAAAAAGCTAACCAGTGTAAGGGTGGAGCAAGAGTTATTTGAACAGTTTAAGATACAATGTGTACGCCACAAATTTTCTTTTCAAAAGCTTGCCGACCGAGCAATTTTTCTCTATCTTACAGATGATAGATTCCGAGAGAAGGTACACAATCAAAATGATATAAGTATCAAATAAATGAACAGTAAATTAAGTTACGTTAAAAAAGAAGATCGAAAGAAGATCCTTCTGTTATCAGATGATATGAGACTACACTCCGGCATCGCTACGATGTCCAGAGAGATAGTAATACAAACCTCACATCACTTCAACTGGGTTAACCTAGGAGGAGCAATGAACCATCCAGATGATAAGAAAGCATTTGACCTATCGGCAGATGTTAACAAACAAGTAGGTATCGAAGACTCGTACGTTAAGCTATATGCTACGTCAGGCTACGGTACTGCTGATATTGTTAGGGAACTTATTAGAGTAGAGAAGCCAGATGCTATTCTACACTTTACTGATCCTAGATACTGGACTTGGTTGTACGATATTGAAAGAGAGATTAGACAGACTATTCCTCTTCTCTATCTAAACATTTGGGATGATTATCCTACTCCTCTTTACAATAAGAGCTTCTACGAGTGTTGTGATCTACTGATGGGAATCTCTAAGCAGACTGTTAACATTAACAGAATGGTATTAGATGAGAAAGGGAAAGGTAAAGTTATTAAGTATGTACCTCACGGCATCAACACAGACTTCTTCTCACCAGTCACAAAAGACTCTGACCAGTATGCTAAGTACTTAGAGTTTAGAAATAGTATCTTTGAAGGAAGAGATATTGAATTCGTTGTCTTCTGGAACTCTAGAAACATCCGACGTAAGTCACCAGGTGATGTAATTCTATCCTACAGACAGTTCTGTGATCAGATCGGACCAGAGAAAGCTAAGAAGTGTGCACTAGTAATGCATACACAAGCAGTAGATCAGAATGGTACAGACCTATATGCTGTTAGGGAAGCTATCTGTGACCCAAGCTATGTAAATGTATTCTTCTCTCAGAACAAGCTAGGAGCAGAGCAGATGAACTGGCTCTACAATATGGCTGATGTTACGATGTTGATCTCTTCTAATGAAGGATGGGGCTTATCTCTAACTGAATCAATGACTGCCGGTACTATGATCATCGGTAACGTTACCGGAGGTATGCAAGACCAAATGAGGTTTGTAGATGAAGCAGGAGAATGGTATACACCAAACCCATCAGTACCTTCTAATCATATGGGCACTTATAAAGAGCATGGTGAGTGGGCAGTACCTGTATTCCCTTCTAACATCTCATTAGTAGGCTCAGTACCTACTCCATACATTCACGATGACAGATGTGACTTCAGAGATGTAGCTAATGCTATTCAAGAAGTATACGAGTTACCTAAAGAAGAAAGAGATCGTAGAGGTATGCTAGGTCATGACTGGGTACGTTCAGATGAAGCTAAGATGACAGCTGACGCTATGGGAGCTAATATCGCTCAATGTATCGAAGAGACGTTTGAAAGCTTTGTACCACGTACTACGTACGACCTTATTAAGGTAGAGACTCTACCAGCAAGATATGTTAAACACGCAATGGTATACTAATGAGTAAGATAAATGTTACAATAAGCTGTCCGATTGATACGTACAGCGGTTATGGAGCAAGAAGCAGAGACTTAGTTAAAGCTCTTTTAAAGACAGGTAAGTACGATGTAAAGATTCTAAGCCAGCGCTGGGGTAATACTCGCTTCGGTTACTTAAAGGATCATAACGAAGTAGAGCTACTATCACTCGTTATACCTAACCTTACATCAAAGCCTCAAGTATGGATACAGGTAACTGTACCTAATGAATTCCAGCCTGTAGGTGAATATAACATCGGAGTTACTGCTGGCATTGAGACTACGATCTGTGACCCTAGCTGGATTGAAGGACTGAATAGAATGAATCTTAATCTAGTCTCTTCTAATCATGCTAAGGAGACCTTTCAACGCTCTAAGTTTAATGTAGAAGAAGCTGGCAAAGTAAAAGGTACAGTAGAGTTGCAGAAGCCTATTGAGGTACTGCTTGAAGGAGCAGACTTAGAAAAGTACTTTGTTACTCCTTCTAACTTTAACCTATCTGGTGTCGAAGAAGACTTTGCTTTCTTATTTGTAGGACATTGGTTGCAAGGAGACTTTGCACAAGACAGAAAGAATGTTGGCTATATGATCAAAGCCTTCTTAGAAGTATTTAAGAATAAAAAGAAACAACCAGCTCTTATTCTAAAGACTCAATCAGCTAACGCTTCCATCTTAGACAGAGATCAGATCTTAAAAAAGATAGATGAGATTAGAAGTACTGTTAGCGGTACTCTACCAAACATCTACGTACTTCATGGAGAGATGTCTGATCAAGAAGTTAACGAACTATACAACCACAAGAAGGTAAAAGCTATGGTTAGCTTTACTAAGGGTGAAGGCTTTGGACGTCCTCTATTAGAGTTCAGTCTGGTTAACAAACCTATCATTGCCACAGGATGGTCAGGACATATTGACTTCTTAGATGGAGAATTTACTACTCTAGTAGGAGGTTCATTAACGAATGTACACCCAAGTGCCGTAGTTAAGAATATGATCTTGGCAGAGTCACAATGGTTTACTCCTGCAGATAGTGAAGCAGGATTAGCTCTACGTAACGTATTCGAAGACTATAAGAAGTATTCAGAGCTAGCTAAACGTCAAGGGTATAAGTCACGTAATAACTTTAGCTTTGATAATATGGTAGAGCAATTAGATTCAATTCTATCAAAGAGTCTCCCGGCATTTGCTCAACAGGTAGAGTTAAAACTACCAACACTTTCACTTCCTAAACTACAAAAGATTTAAAATGGAACAGTTAACTATTTGTAAGCGCTGTGGATCGAATGCCTGCTACGAACAGCAGGTAAGTGAAGAGGTTAAAACTTGGCTCTGTATGGGCTGTGGCTTTACTACCTCAACAGTAATGACTGAAGGCTCGGAGCCTATTAAAGCTATCTTAGAATCATCTCCTGAATTGTATAAAGATCTTATGCATACAGATGCCGATGGGTGTATCTGGGTACCTTCTACAATTACTTTACCTAATAGGGGCATGGTATTTCTAGATGGAACATCAGCAACAGATTGGAAATGGGCAGCAGTTAAAGCAGTACCGCTTCAAGAAGGCGATAAGAAGTTAAGTGAGAACCAAACTCATAGAATGGATATGCAGAACGTACAGCATTTTGCTGAACGAGACTTTATGGATGCTCTAGAGGTAATTGGCTTTTTCGAATTGTTATGAAACTAAGCTACGCCATTACTGTCTGTAATGAACTAGAAGAAATTAAAAGGCTAGTACCTTTCCTGAAGGAACATAAACGTCCTGAGGATGAAGTCGTTGTACTCTTTGATCAGAAGAACGGCGATAAAGAAGTTATCGACTACCTAGTAGAGTTTAACAAGTACCCTAACATTCAAACCTGGCGAGGGTTCTTTGATAATGATTTTGCTGCTTGGAAGAATAGACTTAACGGCTACTGTACAGGTGACTTTATCTTCCAGATTGATGCTGATGAGATGCCTACAGAGTATATGATGAAGATACTTCCTCAGATTATTGAAGCTAATGATGTAGATCTAATTAGAGTACCTCGAATCAATACTGTAGAAGGACTAACAGAAGCTCATATTCAGAAATGGGGCTGGCAGGTTAACGAACAAGGCTGGGTTAATTATCCTGACTATCAATGGCGTATCTATAGAAACGATCCTAGAATTAGATGGTGGGGTACTGTGCATGAGAAGATTCATGGACATGCTAACTTTGCTCACCTGCCAATGGAAGAGACAGAACTAGCACTAAGACATGCAAAGGCAATTGAGAGACAAGAGAAACAAAATAACTACTACGATACTTTATAATGGAAAAGATTTATTCAAAAGTAGATCCTAATAAGCTTCTACACATCATTGTACGTAAAGAAGATCTAACACCAGGACGTGTAGAGGTTGTACCAGAAGATCATTTTATCCAATGTGCACTTCTTAATATGGAAGAAGGTAAGACCTTTAGGCCACATAGGCATATCTGGAAAGAGCGTACCCGTAATGTGATTGCTCAAGAGAGCTGGATAGTAGTACAGGGGAGTGTACGTTGTACCTTCTTTGATATAGATGATGAAGTAATTGCTGAACCTATCTTATACCCAGGTGATGCTTCCTTTACTTTAGAAGGAGGACATACCTATACAATCCTAGAAGACAATACTCTAGTATACGAATACAAGACAGGTCCTTACGAAGGTCAGGCATTAGATAAAACATTCTTAGATGGACAATAGGTTTGTTATCATCACTACATGTTACAATGTAGAGCCGTACATTAGGATGAATATTCATATGAATAGATTCCAATCGTATAAAAATGCTCTCTTTATTTACGTTGATGATAATTCAAAAGATACTACTTATAGTACCTTAACTCATTTAGGCTTTGCTGATGATCGCTTCCTGGTCATTAAAAATAAAGATAACGGAAGTCAAGGTAAGGCATTTATGTATGCATTGAACTACTTAGAGAGTAATAACCTGATACAGGATGAAGACATTATTGTCGAAGTAGATGGAGATGATTGGCTCTCAAGTAGCTTTGTACTTCAATACCTAAATGAAGTATACCAGAACGAACACATTTGGATGACCTTTGGACAATACCAGATGTGGCCTACAGCTCAGTTAGGAGGTCACTTCCAGGCAGATATACATCCAGAAGTAGATAAGCAGAACCTACATCGTCAATATGATTTTCCTTACTCACACCTAAAGACTTATAAGTACTGGCTACTTAATAAGATAGAGAGGGAAGACCTAATTGATCCTGCTACAGGAGAGATCTTTGCAGCAGCATGGGATCATGCTCTATGCTTACCGATGGTAGAGATGGCTGGCAAGGACCATATCTTTAGATGTCCAGAAGTACTCTATGTACTTAATCGAGACCAAGAGCTACAAAATGAAGGAAAGCTTAGGACAGCTGAGCAGAAGCAAACAGAACAGAGAATTAGAGAAGGAAAAGTATACCAGAGGTTATGATAGTATTTGTTGTTGGTTTATATAAATCAGGTACATCTTTAATAGCTTCTATGCTAGAGGAGATAGGCTGTGAGAGTATTGTCGATAGGGTAGCTACAACTAAAGGACTTACCAGAGAGTATGACATTAAAGAGTCTTACTTTGTTAATCAACTAAACAATAAGATACTAGCCACCTACTCTAATGCAGAGATCTATTTTAAGAATGAAGACCTTCCGGAAGTTATTGATGAGGCTTTCACTACACTCATTAGGGATTTCTTAGCACAGCTTAAAGGCAGAACAGTCTTTATCAAAGACCCTCGCTTTATTGGCACATTAAAGTATTGGATAGATAATATACCAGAAGGAGAGCAGTATAAGATTGTCTATGTAGATAGGGAAGATGGATTAGAAAGCTCCTTTAGAATCGATAAATGGTTCAACAATAAGATAGTAGATGGCGATTACAGAAGAGCAATAGACTCTCTAAAGAGCAACTACTATCAAACCAGAAGCCAATTTAAAGGAATAGAGATTGACTTTGATACTCAGAAAAAGGATCAAGTAAAACTAGGTCACCTACTGTATAATTTTATCACTCAGGACTTTGATACAACTTACAAAGTTTACTTTCATAACTACTTCCTACCTTCCAAAGAACTAACTGAACTGTTTAGTAAACAGACACCAGGTAGTAGTGGAGTATGGAAGAACCTTATTGCTGTAGATGATATCAATCAAGCTGACTATGAAGTAGCTCAAGATAGAACAGACGGAAAGTATCATGCAAGTAAATTAATCTTCTTTGGAAGAGAGCCAAGACATATATACTTCCATGATATACCTCAAGCAGCATATAACTTTCATCACGAGAAAGGAAACAGCCATATGCCTCAGACCTGGTGGGTGAATCGAACCTATGATGAGATACTCTCTAATACGTCTACAGATAAGCCTCACCTACTAAGCATTATTGACTCCGGTAAGTTAGGAGTAAGCGGACATAATAAGAGAGTTGAAGTAGTTGATAAGCTTCACACTTCCAGTATTGATTTACATATCTACGGAAAGACTACTCGCTATACAGATGAGAAGTATTTAGGAGAGCTTCCAGCTAGAGATAAGACAGATGGATTAATTCCTTATCGATTTAATTTAGCTATTGAGAACGGACAAACAGACTTATACTTCTCAGAGAAGTTCTGCGACCCTGTACTATGTAATACGTTTCCTATCTATGTAGGATGTAAACAGATCGATAGATTCTTTCCTAAAGGAAGTTACTTCACAATTGATCTAGACAAAGATGTAATCGCTCAAGTAAGAGACATTACAAGCATCCCAGTAGAGCAGTTAGACTACTCAGCTTTATTTGAAGCAAAGGATTTGATACTAAACAAATATAACATCTGGGATACTATCCACAGAGTCATTCATACAGGTAAGACATTATGAAGTATATTCAGTCAGCACCTATACACTTCACAGACCCAGACGCAGGTCGAAGTAGCTCAGGACATAAGTTCCATAATTGGATTACAGGACTATACCTCAGTAAGTTATTTGACTTAGAGTACGTGTACAGTCCTTTTACAGAAGATGCAGAGAGGTATGAAGCATTCCTAAACCTACATACTGCTTATCGTTCAACTGATCAGATTAGTAACACATCAGTTGTTGAGTTAGGTACTCCTGAGCTATGCCATAACGATGAACTAGATCACATACACTACTATCAAAGTATAGAACGTATAAGAGAAGTAATAGAGAGTAGTTCAGATGAAACATTATTTAAGTTAGGGCATAATCCATTTCCTGGATTACTTACTCAGTACTACTCTAAGGTAGTAGAAGAGCTTCAGCAAGCATACTGGAGCTTGGATAGAGGTATTGACTTGAAGTACGATAGCAGTAAAGTATCTATCGCTATTCATATTCGTAGAGGAGATATTAATGCAAGTAAGAACCCAGACCGATGGTTGGATCTAGATTACTACGCCGGCATTATCGATAAGTTTAACTCAGAGCTAGGATTGGAACTATTAGACATTCATATCTTCTCTGAAGGACAGCCTGAAGATTTTAAAGTACTTGTAAGAGAGAATGTAACACTACAGCTTGGAGGCTCTGATCTAGAAGCATTTCACCATATGTGTGCTGCAGATATACTCATCACAGGTCAGAGTAGCTTCTCTATAATGGCAAGCTATTTTAACAGAGGTACAATCATCTGTACGCCTTTGAAGAACCTCATGTACAAGTGGGAAGATGCTCAACGGATGCATATTGATAGAATAGATTTTAATTCTTTAAGAAGAAGTTTCAATGTTAGATAAGAGTTTTGTATTAGATTACTTCCCTCCACAAAGCAGAGGAGTAGAGATTGGAGTATGGAAAGGAGAGTTCTCTAAAACTATTAACAGTAAAATCTCTCCAGCAGTACTCTACTTATGTGACCCTTGGCTGTTTACACCTCAGCATCCAGATAGATGGTACGGAGGAACTCAAGCTACCTCACAGGAAGATATGGATGGCATCTACAACGATGTAGTAGGAATGTTTAGGAGCAGTCCAAATGTACAGGTGATAAGAGACCTTAGCACAAACTTACTAAGTCATATTGAACCTAATAGCTTAGATTGGACATACATAGATGGTGACCATAGTTACGAAGCTGTGCTAGAAGATCTTAATATGAGCTACCAGTTAGTTAAATCAGGAGGGTACATAACCGGAGATGATTTTGATAACGGTAACGATATTCATCGAGCGTTAGATCAGTTCGTGAATGAACATAAAGACCAAATTAAATCAGGTTTAGTACAAAATAGACAATTCATTTTAAAAATAGAGAAATAATGTTAAAGTTAAATTTAGGTTGCGGCTGGAGAGACTTTGGACCTGATTGGGTTCATATTGATGGAGGAGATTATCCTCATCTTAATTCTAAAGACATTGTTAACCTCCCGTATGAAGACAACTCCGTAGACCTTATCTACGCTAGTCACGTTCTTGAGTACTTTGATAGAGAAGAAGCTAAAGAGCTTCTAACCAAATGGCATAGTAAACTAAAACCAGGAGGTGTAATTAGATTAGCTGTACCTAACTTTGAGGCAATGGTTAAGCTATACCTTGAAAAAGGATATCCACTATCCAAGTTCTTAGGACCTCTGTACGGAAAGATGCCTATGGGTGAACAAACAATCTACCATAAGACAACTTATGACTTCCAGGAGTTGGAATCCTTATTAAAAGTTCTTACATTTAGTAATATAGAAACGTACGACTGGGAAGATACAGAGCATGCTCTATTCGATGATCACTCTCAGGCATACATTCCTCATATGGATAAAGTAAACGGAACACTAATCAGTTTAAACATACAAGCTACAAAATGAGCTTTGAAGTAGTAACACAGTTTGAGAATAAGGTAGCAGAGTTCTTCGGTGCACCTTATGCTATCGCTGTTGATAGCTGTACCCATGGTATTGAATTAGCTCTCCGTTATACAGAGGTTGATCATATTAGAGTACCTCAGCGTACTTACCTCTCTATTCCATTCTTAGCCAACAAACTCAACATAGACCTTTTCTGGAAAGATGAGCAATGGCAGGACTATTACTACGTAACCGATAGGGTAATCGACGCCGCAGTACTATGGAAGCTAGGAAGTTATATACCAGGAACGTTTATGGGAGTAAGCTTCCAATACCAGAAGCATTTGTCTTTAGGTAGAGGAGGTATACTTTTAACAGACGACAAAGAAGCTGCTACAACGATTAAGAAGATGTCCTATGATGGACGTATACCAAACACTCCTTGGAGAGATCAGAACATTGATACAGTTGGTTACCATTACTACATGACACCTGAAGTAGCTCAGAAAGGATTAGATAAATTACCGGAAGCAACTACTACCGCTCCTCGTCAATGGGTAGTAACAGATTGGCCGGACTTAACACAAATGGATATATTTAAAAAGTAATTATGAAGAAAGCTTTCATTACAGGTATTGCCGGACAAGATGGCTCATACCTTGCAGAGTATTTAGTAAGCTTAGGTTATGAAGTTCACGGTATTGTTCGTCGTAACTCTACTCCTGAACATCAAGAGTCTAGAATTAATCACTTAGAAGGAAAGGTTACTACCTACTACGGAGACCTTTTAGATCAAAGTAGCCTGGAGAAGCTCTTAAGAGATATTCAACCTGATGAAGTATATAACATTGCAGCACAGTCGCATGTACGTATTTCATATGAGATTCCTCAGTTCACAGTAATGACAAATGCTTTAGGTGTAGTTAATATCCTTGAAGCAGTTCGTAACAATTGTCCTAATGCTAAGTTCTATCAAGCATCCTCTTCAGAGATGTTCGGTAGCTCAGTCGATGAAGATGGATACCAGAGAGAGACTACTAAGATGACTCCTGTATCACCTTACGGCTGTACTAAAGTGTTTGGTTATAATATCGTACGTAACTATCGCAATGCATACAACATGCATGCCTCAAATGGTATCCTATTCAATCACGAATCACCTCGTAGAGGTTCTAATTTTGTAACTAACAAAGTAGTTAAGGCAACCGTTCGTATTAAGTTAGGCTTGCAGGATAAGCTTGAGCTAGGTAATATGGACGCATATCGTGATTGGGGACACTCTAAGGATTATGTCCGTGCAATGCATCTAATCGTTCAGCAAGAAGAGCCAGGTGACTGGGTAGTTGCTACAGGAGTTACTCATTCAGTAAGAGAGATGTGCGAGTATGTATTTGGTAAGCTAGGACTAGACTACAACCAGTATGTAGTACAGAATCAAAAGTTCTTACGTCCGGAAGAGCTAAAGTATCTGAAAGGAGACTCTAGTCAGATCCGTTCACTAGGATGGGAGCCTGAGTATACATTTGAAACGTTGATGGACGAAATGATCGAGCATTGGTTCGATATCTATAGCAAATGAGAATAGCGTTCTTTACTGAGATGAACTTTAACGGGAAGATTCCTCGTACGCATACAAACATGCGTACAGAGTTTGCCTGGATGGTAGCAATGAATGCAGACCATTATAACTTCACTCAAGTACCTGAACAGGAGTATGATCTAGGAATTGTTATTAATTCTAAGAACCATCCAGATAAAGTAAACGTACCTGCTTTAAAGACTAAATGTAAGAAGGTAGGCATCATGCAGGAGGGTCCCTTCTGGTACTTTCAAGACTATCCTCTAGCCAATCAGGTGCACTACTTTAATAACTTAATGGCTGCCGATATCATTTACGTACACAATCAACAGGATAGTAAATATTATCAAGGGCTAACTAACCATCCTGATGTAAGAGTTTTACAATCGTTAATGATTGAAGACCCAATCGGAGCTATTACTCCTCCGGAAGAAAGAACAGGAGTGATGATAGGAGGCAACTTCAAGAGCTGGTACGGAGGCTTTGATTCATTTATGTTAGCTAAAAGCATTACAGATGAAATATACTCTCCTCAGATGGGTAGACGTCAAGAAGGAGAAGAGCAGTTAGGAATTACTCAACTGCCTTATCTAGAATGGAACCAATGGATATCAGAATTGAGTAAGAGAAAGATAGGTATTCATATGATGAGGACTCATGCTGCAGGAACCTTTGCTCTTAACTGTGCCTACTTAGGCATTCCTTGTATAGGGTATGGAGGACTAGACACTCAATACACTCTGCATCCTGAGCTAACTGTTGAGGATGGAGATCTAGCTACAGCCCGAAAGCTAGTAGGACTACTTCATAACGATGAGAGCTTTTATAATCAATGCAGTCAACGCGCTAGAACTCTCTATGAAACATATTATACAGAACAATCATTTAAACATATGTACCTGTCATGAACGGAGCATGGATGCACGATAGAGAAAGAGAGCTAATAGAGAAGCACCTAACAATCGACTCAGTAATGTTTGAGTGGGGATCAGGAGGAAGCACTCAATACTTCTCTCAACTCGTTAAAAGAATTTATTCAGTAGAGAATAATCAGCAATGGTACAATAAGGTATCTGAGATGCTATCACAGCAGAAGGTAGACAATGCTACACTCTACTTCATTGCCGGAGAGCCAAGCAGTAACTTCTACCATCAATCTACATACGAAGACTATGCAGAGTATATTAATGCAATTGAGTTGCCAAAGGAACAGTTTGATTTAATACTGGTCGATGGTAGAGCAAGAAGACTGTGTACATACAAAGCTCTGAGCTTCTTAAAAGAAGACGGAGTGTTAGTCATTCACGATTGGTGTGAGCGTTCTCCTTACTGGTGTGTATTAGATTACTACGATGTAATTGAGAAGATTGATGATACTCCTCAGACGATTGCAATATTTAAACCTAAACCAAACTGGAAAGAGATCAAAGGTTATGATCTGAATCTAGGAACATTTGAAAGAATAGAAGGATGAAAATAAGTTTCATACAACCCTCAAGAAATAATCTCAAGTACCTAAAATGGTCCTATGAAGCTATTAGAAAGAATCAAGGTAACCATGAAGTAGAGGTCTGTGTAGCAGATGACTTTAGTAGCGACGGTACCTGGGAGTGGTGTCAGGAGAGAATGGAGAAGGATCCTCACTTCAAGGCCATCCGTAATGAAGGTCCTACTCGTCTAGGTCATACAATACTTTACGACCGATTGGTTAATGAAGTAGCTACAGCAGACGTTGCTATGATCTATCATGCCGATATGTATCTTTGTCCTCAAGCCATCGATGCTATCGAAAAGTATATTGAGCCTAGAAAGATTGTATCACTGACTCGTATCGAACCTCCTCTACATCCGGACGGACCTGAGAAGGTCTTGCGTAACTTTGGAACAGAGCCAGAAGACTTTCCTGAGGATGAATTCCTAGTCTGGGTTAGTAAACATATTGATTCAGTTAGGGACCAAACAACGGAAGGTATCTTTGCACCTTGGGCATTCTACAGAGAGGACTTCCAGAAGATTGGAGGACATGATCCTCTATACGCTCCTCAGTCAAAAGAAGACTCAGACATCTTCAACCGATTCCTCTTAGACGGAATAGAATTTATTCAAACCTGGGAGGGATGTGTCTACCATATGACCTGTAGAGGTTCTAGATACAATCCTACCATCACAACAGTAGGTAAAGAGTCTGATGAATGGTTGAAGCAGAATGAGAGAAGCACTCGTAACTTTATTCGTAAGTGGGGACACTTTGTAAAGCATGATACTTTAATGAAGCCAATTGTTTCGCCAAAGTACGATATCAATCTTAGAATAAGTAACTGTACTGAAGCATTGCTAAGAGTATTAGAGCCCTGGTGTAATACAATCTACACTGACCTGTTACAGGAAAAGGTTGATAGTTATATTCAACAAGAGCAACCAAACACTGCTTACGATTTGACAAAGAGAATTGTAAATAGCCATACATCCGACATCGTTGTACGTTTAGACGGTAAGACGTTTAACTCTGAAGACTTTCAGTACATTCAGATGCTTCCAGACATTTTAAAAGAAAACCAAGCTATTGGTAAGTTCCAGTTAGGTAATATGGAACTCACTGTTGAACGTTTGGTTGAGTATCAAGATCAATTAATTAATTTATAGACATGGGTAAAGTTCATCTCCAGGATTTGGACAAGTACGCAGAGGAAGCTGAGACATATCAGCCAATCAAGACTAACAAGAAGAAAAAACCAACTCCTATTTATAATAAAGATTTTCCGGAGCAGTTGGAGAATTAGGATTACGTTCGTATATTTAGATCAATATGAAAAGAGAAGAACTACTTAATGAGATCACTAACGTCATCTCTGAAGCTACCAAAGTAAACTATCAAGGACATAAGTTCGTCCTTCGAGTAGATGTTAACGAAGATCCTAACAAGAAAGGTATCAAGGTTCAATTCCTACCTACTACCTTCGGAGCATTATCACCAACCGAGCAGAATGATATCGCTATGGCTCTGGGAGATAAATTAGATGCTGGATTAGGACAGTATGGTATGCGAGTAGAGAGAGATCGTAACTTAAAAGATAAGAGCATCATTGGCTTCTTTATCTATATTGAGTACCTCGATAAGATTATCAGACAAGCATTGCAATCCTAAAAATCACTTACATATGAAAAGGTTCTCGTTTTACAGCCGGGTTGATAAGAGCCAGGAGGCTATTTCTACGGTCATTGCTAGCAGCCGACTTAGTGCTGCTAAGAAGTTTGCACAAACAAAACAGTTGCCTCTGAAAGCTTTTCTTCGTATATTTGGCATCAGTAAATGAATGAGAAAGATTTAATACGAGCACAGATTAAGAAGTTCCTACGCCTTCGGTATAGGATCAGAGAACGACCTGTGTCAAAAGAGCAGATGGATAAACAACTATTCATAGAGTCTATCGGTATACTCAAAGAAATAAATGACCGTAATGACTTCCTAGCAACTGAGATAGGAATTGATACTACTTCATTTGAGGATAAGTTCTTCAGGGTGATTGAAAACCTAATGAGGATTGCTTTTAATAAGCAGCAAATCTTCTTAGTGCAGATGTACCTTAATGATATTCCGGAAGTGGATGATGACTGGGACGGAACGATAACTGTCCAGGTAGGAAAGAAAGAAGAGAAAGTCAATTTTAAAACTCCAGAAGATGTCTGGAACGCTATTCAAAAATTCAACTAATATGGAAAAAAGGTTTTGTAAAGTATGCGGGGAGGTAATCAATCCGTTACGAGTTAAGGCGCTGCCTAATGCAGTGACTTGTGTTGAGCATTCTAATACTGCTCCTAAGCGTGGACGTATTCTAACTCTAGGAGAAGGAGATCATACCTACAACGAGATTGAAATCTTAGAAGAGGATGTCTACAAGTATGTTACTGCTATCGAATTTGGTGAGCGTTCTCCTCTAGATGAGATGCCTGAACTTCAGGACTATAGTGCAACATCTTTAGCCGACCATACAGGCAGCTTAAAAGAACGAGCAGTGCGCTACGTTGATCATGATGAAGAAGAAGGCTTTGTACTTCCAGATGACTACGATGAGCGAGAAGACTAACCTGATTGAAGACGAGCATTGGGATTACTATTCCGGCTTACCTAATCCTAAATGGTACGAAAAAGATAATGAGCAAGAAACAGAGAGGACGTCCTAGAAAGATTCTCACCAGAGAGGATATCGAACGAGCAATCCGGATGACTAAATCCAATAAGGCTGCTGCTAGATACCTTCATGTTTCTTTTCCTCATTACAAGACTTATGCTAGACTGTTTACAACCGAAGACGGAGTAACTCTTTACGATACCCATCTCAATCAGGCAGGCAAAGGCATTCCTAAGTTCCTTTCCAGCACAGGCAAAGAACCGCCTCTGGAAGGGCTCATCAACGGTACAGTTCCGGTTGAGCATTTCAAGCCTGAGAAGATCAAACAGAAACTCTTTGCGGAGGGTTACTTGAAGGAAGAATGTAAGCAATGTGGCTTTAATGAAGCTAGGCTCTTTGACAACAAAGTACCTTTGATATTAAATTTCAAAGATAAGAACCGTCACAATTATAATCTGGACAACATTGAGATGTTATGCTACAATTGTTCTTTCTTATATGGAGCCGCTCCTATGACTGATGAGCAGGTAGCACAGATGGAAAGTTACATTGAGAAGAATGGAGTACAGGAGCATGATTGGGAATTAGATCAAGCGCACATCGACCATTTAAAAGAGCTAGGGTTGTGGGAAGATACTAACCAACGTCCAGGAGACGAATTCATTTCTAGAATATGAAAAAGGTACCACGTAAGCGTCAACGTCCTCAATTAGATCAGGAAAAAAATAAGCAATACCTTCTAAAGAAGCATGCTGATAAACTTCTTGAGCAAGATAGACATAATAATAAACTTCGGGAAAAGTTGCTTGACAAAGATATTTTCACTATCTTTAACGACGAAGAAGAATAAGAAAGGAATAAAGGTTATGGTAGATTGTAGTTTATGTGGAGCGCCTCTTGATGACTTTGGTCACAATCCTTGGCCTCTAGCTCTAAATGAGAAAGAGCGCTGCTGTAATAAATGTAACATGAGTAAGGTAGTACCTGCTCGACTTGAAATGCTTTATAACAATGGCTGAGAAAAGAGGACATTTAGAGAAATTACTATTCCCATTCAACACCTCAGGAGTGTTGGAAGTTAGCTCCGATGGAGAAAAATGGTACCGGGTTACGTCTGGACGTTTCCGGAGTTGGGATGGACCTAGACGCATTACCGAACCTACTCGTACGGAGAAGGGCAACCCTTGGGTACCCATGCGAACCTATTTATATGAAGGCCCTCTCTACATCTACGGAACTAATAAGAGAGCTAAGAAGACTAACTCATTAACATTTATTGAAATATGAAACAGTTTAACTTTGACTCCGCAGAACAATTCGAACAATTCTTTACAGGACGTAACCTGGAAGTAGCTGATGCAATCACAGGCGGCATCCGAGTAGCTGTAACAGCCAAGAAGCGCAATGCAGATCTCTTTGAGGTAGCCTTTGACGGAGATGATAATTACTTTGAGATTGGGTTACCCATCTCAGAATGGCCTGTAGCGTTAAGCAATTGTATGAACCATTACGAAGAAGCAGAACGCTTTGATGATGCAATTGATACCTTCCAGCTGTTGAAGGAAGTAACCGACCTACTATGAGAGAACTATTCAGTCGTACAGACAAAGAAGGAGTTACGATTACATACTACACCAATCAAAACAATTCTGTAATCTGGACTGACTCATCTTATCCTCGAAACTTTAAGAGTTTAGAAGAGCAGTTAGAGGAAGAAAATGAAAAGCTTCCAAAGCATAAGAGAAAGTATCTAGATGATTCGGGAAAAATAATTAGTTACTTAACTGCTAAAAAGCAAGGAATAGTTGCCTAACTGAAATTTAGTTCCTATATTTAAGTATCATTAAAAGTTAAAAGTGTTATGAGTGATATGATGATTTCAAACAGCAAAGCTGATCAAGTAATGACTATCGATCAGTTGAAGAAGGAAGTACCATTTGCTTTCTTAGATGCACCAACCCGTCCAGTATCTGATAAGTACGTCCACGTTCCTACGAGTCGTGTGATTGAAGACTTAATGTCGATGGGCTGGGAACCCGTCCAGGCAGCGCAGCGTCGAGGACGTGCCGGAAAGACTTCTATGTTTTCTAAGCATATGATTAAGTTTCAGAATCCTAATCTGATTATTAAAGGTAACGAAGGTGATGATGTCTTCCCGCAAATCATCTTGACTAACTCTCACGACGGTACTCAATCGTTTAAGTTCATGATGGGCTTGTATCGTTTGGTATGTAGTAATGGATTGGTAATTGCTGATGAGGAGTTTGCTAGCTTCAAGATCCGTCACATGGGTTACTCGTTTGAAGATCTCCAGCAATTGATTACTAATGCTGTTGAGGAGCTGCCTAAAAAGGTAGAGGTTATCAATACTATGAAGAGTGTTGAGTTGACTGAGAAGCAGCAGAAGGATTTGGCGTTCAAAGCTTTCTTGCTACGTCAAGGCATCGCTCTAGAGTCTGAGCAGGCTAAGGAGGTTAAGATTGCCGATGAGGTTCTTGAGAACATTCTTGAGACTCAACGAGCAGAAGATGCCGGAAATGATCTCTGGGTTACCTTCAATCGAGTTCAAGAAGCTATCACTCAAGGAGGCTTCCAGGGTGCACTTCAAGGTGCTAAGATTCGTAAGGTGCGTAAGATTAAATCCTTCGAGAAAGATCTCAAGCTTAATCAGCAACTCTTTGACCTAGCCCTCCAATATGTCTAGGAAGAAATCTCTCAAAAGGCCTCCCGTTCGATTTAGTATCGACGGGCAGGTCTGGGAAGAGGTTTGTAAAGTCGGAACAACTTCCTACGCAGTTAAGATCTGTAAGAAGGGTAATGCCTTCGGAGCAGTAGAGAGATTTTATTAGAAAACTTTTCCGGAAGAGTTGGAGGTACGTGCTTTTGTTCGTATCTTTAACTTGTTAAAAAAGATAAAGGTTATGAAGAGTTTGTTAGTACAGATGGATGATTTGCAGTTCAATGGTGATCTGTTTCGTCCTATGAAGACCCGTCGAATGGTTGATCGCTTATTCTCAAGCGAAGGAGGCATCATGCCTGGAACCAATCTAGTTGTTACCGGTGACCCTGGTGTGGGTAAGTCTACTGTCTTGCTTGACATTCTCTCTGATCTCCAGAAGGAAGGTAAGAAGGTTTTGTTTATCTCCGGAGAGATGAATGCCATCGACATGTACGGTTACGTTAAGCGCTTCCCTAAGTTTGGAAAGTTACCTATCTTGTTCTTGGGCGACCACGTTGACAATAAGCCACAGCAAGTTATCGAGAATGTCCTTCAGGAAGGCTTTGATGTTGTGTTGATTGACTCATGGGCTGAAGTAACTGAGGTAGTTGCTGATGGTGCTCCAGGCTACGCTTCTAAGAAGAAGATTGATAACTGGATGCTAAACCTCATGGAGACTCACAACAAAGGTCTTAACAAAGGAGAGAACAATACTTCATTCCTGGTTATCCAGCAAGTGAATAAGGACGGAAGCTTTGCCGGTAGCAATCGTATCAAGCATATGACTACTGGAATGTTTCACATCCGCTTCAACAAAGAAGGAGGACGTTACATGTACTTCTCTAAGAATCGCCGCGGAGGAGAATCTAATAAGTTCTTCTTCAGCTTGGCTGGACAGAATCAGGTAATGTGGACTCATACTGAATCTCTAAACTCAACTGAAGAATAATGACTCGAAAGGAATTTGATGCGATATGGAGTGATGAAGAGCTCCAGCAGATGGGAGTAACTCGAGAGGAGTGGTACAAGGTTCATCTGGAAGAAGAAGCTTATACAAATGCTTGGGCGGATAGAGTGCGTCACACATTCGAATAATCTTTCCGGAAGAGTTGTCTCCTAAGAGATTAGTTCGTATCTTTAACAAGTTAAAGAAATAAAGGTTATGAATAAAACAGATCGATACCCTCAGGGTTACCTTCCAAAAGTTGCCTACCACTTGGCACGTCGTGATTACCAAAAGGCAGAGTACTTTGCTCAACGCCAGAAAGAGACCTACGGGTCAATTGAACCTCAGGATATGATTAAGATCATGGCAGAGGTTAATCGCATTCAAGATCAATACCAGCAGGAAGAGCGAGAGTTTAATTTGCATCTAGGTCGATTCTGATATGCTTTGGAAGTTTACAAATCTAAACAAACATGGACAGCTTAGAAGTAGGATAGTATACTCTGAGGGTGCTCTGACTATAGGTCAAGGCTTTGGTCCTTTTATAGGTGTTAGTCGCTTTCGATATCAATCCAGAAGTCCTTATCATGGAGTGTTTATCTCTCCTGTAGACGGAAAGAAGTATCTGACTCCTGACTGGGTAGAAGTACTTCCGGAAACAACTATAAAGGACTGCTACTATGAAGCTCCAGAAGAGCCGAAAGAGAAACCTCAGAAGTGGAACTTCAAGAGCGATAGTTCTGATAAGGAATATGTAGTTCGTAGGAATGCTATGGGCAACCTAAGTTGTAACTGTTGGGGATTTATCGCTCATAAAAAATGTAAACATGTTAAAAAAGTTTCCGGAGAAGTTGGAGACAAAGGATAAAGTTCGTATATTTAACTTGTTAATAAGAAAGAAATAAAGGTTATGAGTATGACAGCTATCGCACAATTGGAACTGGTTCGCAACGAGAAAGAAGAGGCTTTGAAGTTATTGACTGACAAGCGAGATATGGAAATGGAGGCAGCTCTTAAGAGCCTCTTTGAAGGACCTGCTAAGGAGATCGGTCTTATCCAGGAAGGAGTAGAGTTAGAAGTTACTGAGTCCCGAGTATCTTTGAAAGTAAACAAAGAAGATTACTTCCGTAATCCAGCTGATATTCGCTTCCAGAAGTGGTACGACGAGCCTATGAAGGCTGAGTTCTCAAGCTACTCTACCAGCGATGTAGTGAGCGCTATCTTGATTGGTAAATTTGCTCAAGTAGCAGAGAAGGTTAAGGATCAGGCTATTGTGGCTGTAGAGTCTATCAAAGATGCTCACAAAGAGATTCTAGTAGCTGCTAACGAAGAGGTTCGTGAATTGAATCGCGCTATCCAAGAGTTGTCGCAGGCAGCTGTAGCTAAAGAGAAAGAGCAGGCATTAGAGAAGCTTAAGAGTGCAGAAGGTGTTAGCTTTGATCTTCCGGAAGAGTACTGGAAGCAGCCTAAGTTGACTATTCGCTTTGACGGTGAGGTTAATAATGTAACCAACCTAAAGGTAGTAGGACAGACTGCTAGCGGTAAGAGCTTGAAAGTAGAGATCACTCAGAAGTGGAAAGACTTCAACGGAAACGAGCGATTAAATGTACGTGAAGAGACAGTACGTGCAGTGAATGTAGAGAACTTCCTTAAAGAAGCTAACAAGTATGTCGCAGCATAAAGAAGAGAAAAGGCCGAGGGGCGAGCAGGGGGGCGTTTCCTCCTCTCGCACCGAAGGTGCCACGCGCATATCTCCGGACCTTTCCTACCGAAAGGATAAAGGAGAGCCAACAAAGGCCTCCGGCCTTGAGAAAGAATCTAGATTTAGAAGAGACAAATCACGTAACTACTCATAAACATGACAAAGACAATAAGCAGCTTAAACGAGGATCCTTTCTTCCGGAACTACGGAAGCTATGAAGGGAGTGAGAGTAGGAATGGGGGTAATGGGAATGGGTATCATTATGATGACTATGAAGATTTCTCAGATGAAGACTAATAATATGTCAATAGGACCGATAGGTGCATTATACGCTCTATTAGAAGAGAATGTAGACAATCTAATGAATCCGGATATGAAAGATAAGGGGTTAAATGAGCCGGGGTTTAAAGCCAAGAGAGCCAAAGCCTATAGCAAGATTACTAAATCCATAGTATCATGTACCTCGGAGGAACAGCTGGAGGTATGTCTGAGGATGATAGAAAATTATGAGAGACTTATGTTAAACTTCTACCTTACCTCCCATCTAACTAAGCAGGAAACTAAGCAGTCTGCTATTGATCTCCTTTCTCTCATTAAGCTAAAACGTAAGCAGATAAGACGGAAGTGAAGATTGTAAGAAAACCGTTGCGTATATAATCATATATGGATAGATGGATATAGAGATATAGAAAGCGGTATGGTGTGGGGACTTAAAGGAATGATTGAAGTTAAAGTAAAGATTGAAGTACAGGCATGTGCCTCTCCCTTCCGGAAACTTTCCTATATAGAGAAAACCGTCCATAGCAAACCGTCCGAAAACCGTCCGTGAATAGAAAACCGTTAGCAAACCGTCAGAGCCAACCGTCCAGGCAACCGTCAGGCCAGTCGTCCGTTGGTATGTTAAAGCAAAGATTTAAGTTAAAGTAAAGCTTTAAGTATATGAAGTATGTAGTCTATTGTATTATTCTGGAGCATTATAGGGGTACTAATATCTCTCATAGCAAACTTATTAAGGTTGGTTATTCCAGAGAGAGTGCAAAGTATAGATTGGATGTGAATGAGAGGCTAGAGGGTGATCTTTCCTACCGGGCTCTCTTTGGCAAGATTACTATTGCAGCAGAGAAGGAGTTTGATACCCAGCAGGAGGCTTTGGCATATGAAGAGAAGCTATTAACGGCATTGGGGAAGAAGGACTGTAGTATATACGAGAAGGTATCAGGGGTCAAGGAGCTTAGACAATGGAGCCAGGGCAGAGAGGATTTCATACTAGAAGCTCTATCTTAGTTAAAGTAACACTTTAAGTGGAGTATATAGTTAAAGTAAAGCTTTAAGTTAAAGTGATGCTTTAAGTCTAGACTATCGCGTACCGGCCCGTCTACTCTTCCGAAGGTATCTCAACTTCAGGCCCGTCATCCTTATCAACACCCTTAATATAGGAACAAAGTTTCGGAAAAAAAACTTTTTTTTTAGTTGGAGCTTAAAAAAGTTCTTCCTATATTTAGTTATCAATAAAAAGAAAAGGTTATGTACTCACTCGATTGCTCTTACTACAAAAAGGAATTCTCTACAGCTCAAGAATTAATGGAGGATGTTTTGGCTTCCGGAATGGATCCGAATTATGATTTGTTAAAGAATGGAAAGAAGACTGGAGTTACTTTGGCAGATTTATTTTGGGAAGGTCATTAAAAAAGTTGCTCAATTGAGATTTAGTTCTTATATTTAGATATCAATAAAGAAATAAAGGTTATGAACAAGACAGAACAACGCCGATTGAAAGTTAAGACAGCTCTTAACACTCTAGTAGAAAAGTTCAATGCTTACAGCATCTCAAACGATGATGGTGCTCGATTTGACTTCCATGTTGATTACAAGGACTTTACCTTCCAGGGTCAGATGGATCGCCGAGACCTTCTGGTTATGCTCTGGGATACGATTGCACTTTCTGGACCTGGCTTTACAGAAGAAGAAATTTTAAAGCAAGAGTTGGCTGTAGAGTTGGAAGACATTATCAACGAAGAGTTGGAAGATGCAGTAACAGCGCTGGTCTTCTAGCTCAAAACTTTTTTAACTTTTTCCGGAAAGTAGTTGGTACTTTGAAAAATAGTTCCTATATTTAGATATCAATAAAAATAAAGGTTATGACAAATTTTGAAATGATGGAAGGTTTGGTCTTCCGCATCCACGGGGAGCAACTAGCAGAAGGAGTTGAAGGAATTACTCTAGAACTGCTTAACGAAGGATTCGATGAAGATGATATTCTAGAATTTCTGGAAAGTAAAGTTCGAACTGCTTTTGAAAATACTTTGAAATTAGTTAAAAAATAGTTGCCTATTCGAAATTTAGTTCTTATATTTAGTTATCAATAAAAAATAAAGGTTATGACTCCACAGCAACTCTCAACTCAAGTTTACGAAAAACTCGTTTCACTGAATTACGCACGCAAAGCGAATTACTTTTCAGAAGCAAACAATACTTGGTTCAATGAATTGGATCAGGAAGTAAAAGATGCAATTCGCACTTTCCCGATTCTTTACGTTGATGGTCGAAATGACTTGATGGAAATCGATAACTTGGATGGAAATCAGCAATTCTTTATCTTCAAAAACGACGATGGATTTTTCTTGGTTGATACCCAGGGTTACAATTACCCGCGTTACATCACTGAGTTGATTTCATTTGATGAAGAAGATGAATCTCAGGCATTTGAATACATGGATGGGATGATCCGAATCGCTAATGACCAAATCTTCAATTCTGTTGTCCGGAATTTGGTTAGCGATTTGAATGAAGAAGGATTATTCGATAAGTCAGATATCTTGTCTTTCCTTCAGTTCAAATTGGATATGGCGTTTGAAGCTGCAACAAAAAAACTTTAACTAGTAGTTGTCTAATCGAGATTTAGTTCTTATATTTATCAAGTTAAATAAAAATAAAGGTTATGAAAGTTAATGTTGGTTTCTTGTTAGCAAGTTTAGGTTGTATTGGTTTGGGTGTAGCTACGATGTTTGGATTTGCTACTTCTATTATGGCTGATTCTCTAAACGAAATGCTAGTTTGTTTTATGCTCTTGTTCGGAGGCTTTGTAGGTATCTTTGCTTCCTTTGAGAAGAAGAAGGTTAAGGTAGTACGTTACGGTGACGAGGTTGTAGTCATCGATGGTGATAAGATCCGGAACGTATAAGGATGATCAAATACTATGTTAAGGTGAAGGGCCAGGTGGTTGGTCACTTTACCGACTACGAGATAGCTAGGAACTATGCTGACTGGTTACCTTGTAACGATACAGTCTATGTTGAGTCAGAAGAATTCGGATGTGAGTTCATGAAGTGGAACGACTAAAAATATACAGCCTGCCGGTAGGGCCGTCAATACACCGGTACCTTTATTTATTGATCGAAGGGACAGCTGGCTTATGCCGGCTCTCCTGGGTTATTTAGATCGAGTATAAATTACACTTTCCGGAAAGAAAGTTTAAAAAAGAGTTGCCTCCTTAAGAGATAGTTCCTATATTTAGATATCAATAATTAATAAAGATAAAGGTTATGAACAAGTTTATTACTATCAAAGACATGCGTGATCCAGTTGGTGTTGAAGAGCTGGTTGGACGCTTGACAATCATCAATGTAGATCACATTGTGTCGATCGAGGCTGTTGAAGCTCACATCGCTAAAGAGTTGAACTACAAGACAGTATTGACGCTGTCTAGTGGAGGAGTCTTCTTCCCTATCGAGTCACAAACAGAGATTGTAGAGAAGATCTATGCTGAGTAAGACTATCTTCACAGACTTCGGACCAATCAGTGTCCCAGACTTCACTAAAGTTAAAAAGAAATAGTTGCTAGTCTGAACTCTCGTTCGTATATTTAGATATCAATAATAAAAATAAAGGTTATGGCAAATATGAGCTACTGTCGATTTGAGAATACGTTTAACGATTTGATCGACTGCTTTGACAACATTTGGGAAGAAGCTGAGAACATGCGAGACGAAAGAGCTCGCAAACAGATGATTCGCTTCCTGAAAGAACGTATCGACGAGATAGAAGAGTTGAATGAGGAGTTGGATAATCGAGAATAAGTTCTTATATTTAGAAACCTTTAACACCAAAGAGAAATGAAAAACAAAATGGCAAAATTTAAGAAAGGCGACCGAGTTCGCTACATTAGAGAAGTTGGAGATGATGGTGTCGTGTATGGAAGTTTGGGTACTGTAGATGAAAACGACAGCATTAGCCCCTATGTGCTATGGGATGAAGCAGATGATGACCGCCTTTGGCCAGCGCACGAATCTGATTTGGAACTTGTAACAAAAGAGAAATGA
>Ga0208163_1000043_pt1 | contig 39496 bp, 28 predicted proteins | sample ColrivemetaGS753_FD_187615 | JGI IMG/M metagenome (GOLD analysis project Ga0208163, IMG submission 187615) | Estuarine microbial communities from the Columbia River estuary - Ebb tide non-ETM metaG S.753 (SPAdes) (version 2) | ecosystem: Environmental > Aquatic > Marine > Intertidal zone >...
ATGGTTCGGTTCGATCTGCGCAAATGATGCCGACAAGCTGGATGCGGTTTATGAAAACGCCCAGCCAAACCAATGCAAGCTATGGCGCACATCTGTGGCTTAACAGAAAGCGCAAGGACGGCAGTGCGCCTGTGTTGTTTCCCGATAAGGGACCATCGGACGTTTTCGCCGCGCTGGGACATTTGGGGCAATTTGTCGTGGTGTCACCGCAGCATGGGCTCACGATTGTCCGGCTTGGAAATACGCCTGACGATCAGCTTGATCCCGTCAACGACCAATTGGCGAAGCTGATTTCAGCCTTTCCGAAGCAGTAAGACGAAACGCAGTTAAAGCTTCGCCACGGGTGCGTCGTCGCCCAGGTCTTCAAACCATGCTTCAACCGGACCGCTGAGCTTAATCAGCAATGGATTGCCCTTGCGATCACGCGCTTTGCCAGCCTGCACCTTAATCCAGCCTTCGGAAATGCAATATTCCTCAACGGTGGTGCGTATTTCGCCCTTGAAGCGAATACCAACACCACGCGACAGCAGGTCGCCATCGAAATGCGGGCTCATTGGGTTAATCGACAGGTGATCGGGCGGGGTGTTGGGGCCCGCGGATTTCGTTTCTTCAGTCATGACGCGCGCTTTGCCGCAAAGCATAGCACTTGGCAATATAGCGCGGGCAGTGCAGGGGAACGAAATGGCAAGTTCAAACAATTATGATGCGATTATCCTGGGTGCCGGCGGGGCCGGCCTGATGTGCGCTTTGACCGCAGGGCAACGCGGAAAGCGCGTGCTGGTGATTGATCACGCCACAGGGCCCGGCAAGAAGATACTGATATCGGGTGGCGGGCGGTGTAATTTCACCAATGTGAATGCGACCACCACGCATGCACAGGAACGTTATTTGTCGTCCAACCCGCATTTCGCAAAATCAGCGCTTGGCCGATATACGCCGCAGGATTTTATCGATCTGGTGCACGCCCACGGCATTGCCTTTCATGAAAAAACGCTTGGGCAATTATTCTGCGATGGTTCCGCGCGGCAGATTGTCGCGATGTTAATGGCCGAATGTGAAAAATCCGGCGCCTTTGGTGGCCGCGTTGATTTTGTCTTTGATGCGCCTGTGGGGGAGGTGACACATGACGGTAGCCATTATCATGTCACCTATAATGGCGTGCGCGCGCAAGGCGCGGCATTGGTCATCGCCACTGGTGGCCCAAGTATTCCGAAAATGGGGGCGACTGCCTTTGCCTATGACCTCGGCCGACAGTTCGGGTTGAAGATTGTCGAGCCACGACCGGCTTTGGTGCCGCTCACGCTGGGCGGTGATGATGTCTTGTTCCGCGAATTGTCGGGCGTATCATCCGAAGTTGTCGCGAAGCACGGCAGGACAACATTTCGTGAGGCAGCCTTATTCACCCATCGGGGCTTAAGTGGCCCTGCGGTGCTGCAAATCAGCAGCTATTGGCGCCCCGGTGACCAAGTCGAGATTGATTTTCTTCCATCCTTGGATGCCACCGAATTATTGCTGTCTGATAAACGTGCACGGCCACGCGCCACTTTGCGGTCAACATTAGACCGCGTCTTGCCTGCGCGGCTCGCCGAAGCGCTCGCCGCCAAGATTGGGCTACTCGGCAACCTCGCCGACCAAAACGACCGGAAATTGGTGGGTGCGGGTACGCTACTCGGCAGCTGGCCATTCGTGCCCAATGGCAGTGAAGGCTATGCCAAGGCAGAGGTAACATTAGGCGGGATCAGCACCGATGGCCTGTCACAAAAGACGATGGAAGCAAAGAAAATGCAGGGATTATACTGCGTTGGCGAGGCGGTGGACGTCACGGGCTGGCTCGGCGGATATAATTTCCAATGGGCGTGGGCCAGCGGTGTCGCGGCAGGGGAAGCCATTTAGGGTTTGATGCTAGGGCCTTTGCCCAAAGAAAAAGAGCGCCGAAATCGACGCCCTTTTCATTATGCCGCCTGTTTGGCGCGCGATGCTTTTTTCCGTTCATTGGGATCCAACAATCGCTTGCGCAAGCGGATATTCTTGGGCGTTACCTCAACCATTTCATCGTCATCAATATACGCAATGGCTTGCTCAAGCGTCAGACGCTTAGGCGGGGTGAGGCGGATGGCGTCGTCCTTGCCGGTCGAACGGAAGTTCGTCAGCTGCTTGGACTTCATCGGGTTGACTTCGAGGTCATCTGGCTTCGCATTTTCACCGATGATCATGCCTTCATACAAGGCTTCACCTGGCGAAACCATCAGGATTCCGCGCTCTTCCAATGGGCCAAGGGCGTAAGCAACGGCTTCGCCCGCACCGTTGGAAATCAGCACACCGTTCTTGCGACCTTCAATGGTGCCACGATGGGGGCCATATTTTTCGAAGAGACGGTTCATGATGCCCGTTCCGCGCGTGTCGGACAGGAATTCGCCATGATAGCCGATCAAGCCGCGTGATGGCGCGCTGAAGGTGATGCGAGTCTTGCCGCCACCCGATGGACGCATGTCGATAAGGTCGCCCTTACGCACCGCCATTTTTTCAACGACAGTGCCCGAATATTCATCATCCACGTCGATGACGACAGTTTCATAGGGCTCTGTCTTTTGGCCATTTTCGTCTTCACGGAACAGCACGCGTGGACGGCTGATGCCCAGTTCAAAGCCTTCACGGCGCATGGTTTCGATTAGGACGCCCAATTGAAGTTCGCCGCGGCCAGCGACTTCGAAGCTGTCTTTGTCCTCGGCTTCAGTAATGCGGACGGCTACGTTGCTTTCCGCTTCGCGCATCAGGCGGTCACGGATCATGCGGCTCGTAACTTTGGTGCCTTCACGGCCAGCCATTGGGCTGTCATTCACCGAAAAGCGCATCGACAAGGTTGGTGGATCAATTGGCTGCGCCTGAAGTGGTTCGGTCACTGTTGGCTCGGCAATGGTGTCGGCCACGGTAGCCGTGGTCAGACCGGCGATGGAGATGATGTCGCCTGCCTTAGCTTCGTCCACAGGAACGCGTTCAAGTCCGCGGAATGACATGATCTTCGATGCACGGCCGCTTTCAACGACCTTGCCGTCGGGATTCAGCGCGTGGATTTGCTGGTTCACCTTGACGGTGCCGGACAATACGAGGCCGGTAAGAATACGGCCAAGGAAGTTGTCGCGGTCAAGCAAAGTGACAAGCATTTTGAATTCGCCGTCCGCATCTGCCTTAGGCTCTGGAACATGGTTCACGATAGTTTCAAACATCGGCGTCAACGTGCCTTCGCGCGCGCTTGGATCAGTCGAGGCATAACCATTGCGGCCTGAGGCATAGAGCACAGGGAAATCAAGTTGCTCGTCGGTTGCATCGAGCGACACGAACAGATCGAACACTTCGTCCAAAACTTCCTGAATCCGCTCATCAGGGCGGTCGATCTTGTTGACGACGACGATTGGGCGCAGGCCCAAAGCCAGCGCCTTTCCGGTTACGAACTTCGTTTGCGGCATCGCGCCTTCGGAGGAATCGACGAGCAAGATAACGCCGTCGACCATCGACAAGATACGCTCCACCTCGCCACCAAAGTCGGCGTGACCCGGCGTATCGACGATGTTAATGCGGGTATCCTGCCACTCAACCGAGGTGCACTTGGCAAGAATAGTGATGCCGCGTTCTTTTTCGAGATCGTTCGAATCCATCGCGCGCTCTTCGATGCGCTGATTTTCGCGGAAGGTCCCCGACTGGCGAAACAGTTGGTCAACAAGGGTGGTTTTGCCGTGATCGACGTGCGCGATGATGGCGATGTTACGCAATGACATTTGGAAATGGGCCTTTTGGAAGGTCTTCATAGCGACCACATGCCGCCAGATTCTCGCGGGCCATTAACGCAATACACGCTGCGGTGCAACATCGCTGGTGTTGCAATAGGTGATTGCAGCGGCCAAAGCGCAATTATGTTCGCTCGTATCTTCGCTGATCGCTTTGTCATGCTGTTGCTCGCCACCATATTGTTGGCGAGCGTCCTTCCCGTGCGTGGCCAAGCGGCAGAGGTCGCGTCGTTGATTTCATTGGCGGCGATATTCTTGCTATTTTTCCTCAACGGCGTGCGGTTGCCGCGACATGAAGTAGTCAACGGTGTGCGCAATTGGCGGTTGCAGGGGGCGATTTTCCTTTTCGTATTTGGCGTGATGTCGGGCACCGGATTGGCGCTGTCTTATGTTTTCGACACTATCTTGCCGCCGACACTTGCCTTGGGGTTGCTGTTTACAGGTATCCTGCCGTCCACCGTACAGTCTGCTGCGGCTTATTGCGCCTTGGCCAAAGGGAATGTGGCAGCATCGGTTGTTGCGGCCGCTTTGGTCAATCTGATCGGTGTTGTCCTATCGCCTTTGCTTTTGGCGGTGTTGGCGCATGTGGGGGAGGCAACTATCTCAGGCGAAGCGATTGGGCGCATTGCGCTCATCCTGCTTCTGCCATTCGCGCTCGGCCAGATAGCGCAGCGTTGGTGCAAACCATGGGTCGACCAAAACAAAGAATTGGCGACGTGGATGGACCGCATCTCGATTGCGATTGCGGTCTATGTGGCGTTTTCTGGCGCGGTGGTAGCTGGTATCTGGAGCGTCGTGCGCGGCGATGAGCTTGCCTGGCTGGCCTTGGCTTTATCGGCCATGCTGCTGGTTGGCTTTGGCGGAGCTTGGGCTTTGGGGGCCGGTATGAAGCTACCGCGCGGTGACCGCATTGCGATGCTGTTTTCGGGTGCGCAGAAAAGCATCGCGATTGGGGCGCCGTTAGCCGCAACGATATTTCCACCTGCCATTGCCGGAATGATCCTGCTGCCAACGCTAATCTATCATATGGCGCAGTTGATCCTATCTGCACCGCTGGCCACGCATTTTGCGAAGGATGGGGTACGATAAGGCTTATAAGCTCCGAAGTGCCTCCGAAGGCCGTGCGGCCAAAATGGGGAGTGAGCCGACGATGCCTAACATAAAGGTCAATCCAGCGCCGCCAACAAGCGTCAGTGCCAGTATCGAATAATCCGGGGCGAAACTGAAATCGAATATCTCGACCACGACATAATAAGCGGCGAACATCCCAAGCAGCAGCGACAATAGACCCAGCACCGCCGCCAAAATGCCATATTCCAACGCCTGCGCGCCTAAGATTTGCCGTCTTGTGCTGCCCAGCATTTTCATGATGACGCTGTCATAGATGCGCGACTGGCGCGCCGCGGCGATTGCGCCAACGAGCACTGCGATTCCAGCCAAGATGGCGATGGATGCGGCAGCGGCAATGGCCTGCGCCATTTGGGACAGCAATATTGTGATCTGTGCCGTGACCTCGCCTACTTCAATCAGCGACGATGAGGGGAAAGCGGGCGGAATTGATTTTGCCAATATACGCTCGGCTGGCTTAGACACCGTCAATGTTGCCACCATATTGTGCGGCGCGGCGTCCAAGCTTCCCGGCGAAAACACCATCACATAATTCAGGCCAAAATTATCCCATTTGACGGTGCGCAAGGACGCGATTTTAGCCGGAATCTCCACACCAAGCAGGCTGATGGTCAAGCTATCGCCCACGCTTACCCCCAAGCTTTCGGCGGCTTCTGCTTCAAGGCTAACTAAGGCGGGGCCTTTATAATTCGCAGGCCACCAATTGCCTGCGACAATCTCGCTGCCCTTGGGCAATGCGCCGCTATAGGTCAGTCCGCGATCACCGTTCAGGATCCACGCGCCGTCGGGCAGTTCTTCCAATTGATCCACCCGTTGGCCGCCATATTCGACGATAGTCCCGCGCAAGGCGGGTATCATATTGATGGTGGCCTTGGGGTCGGCTTGCTGCACCATTTGCGTGAACTGGGCCGCGCCCTCGCGTGGGATATCCAAAGCAAAGAAACTGGGCGCGCGGTCGGGCACGCTGTTCTTGATCTCATTGTTGATGCTGGTTTGAATGGCCGCGAGTGTCACAAATAAGGTGAGGCCAAGGCCAAGCGCCACGACCAAGGCCTGCGTCTGCGCGCCGGGTCGGTGCAAATTGGCGAGCGCGAGGCGCGGCAGGGGCGCCTTGGGTCGTGGCAGGCGCAAGGCAATGAAACGCAGCAACCAAGCGATGCCCGTAAGCAGCAACAATAAACCAAAGGCCGCGCCGATAAAGGCGAGCGAGAATAAAGGCTCTCGTGCTGTCACCACCGCAAGTGTAATGATCGCGCCGATGGCCGCAATCACCCAGATGGCGCTGCGTTGGTCGATACGGGCATTGCCCTCCACAATCGCCCGGAATAGCCCTGCGGCAGGCACATTGCGGGCGCGGGCCAAAGGCGGCAAAGCAAAGGCTATGGCAATCAATAGGCCGTAAACCGCGCTGACGAATAAGGGTAAGGGATGCAGGTTGAAGCCAGGCGCGACGGGCAATATGTCCCCAGCCACCCAGCCAATAACCATTGGCATGACGCTGCCCACCGCGAGACCAGCGATAATTGCGCCGGCGGCAACAGCCAGGATTTGCAGCATATAGATGCGGAATATCGTTCCACTGTCCGCGCCTGTAACTTTTAACGTCGCAATGCTGGCGCGCTTGCTGGTAAGATAGCTGCTCACGCCATTGCCGACACCAATACCCGCGATGACTAAAGCGGCAAGGCCGACAAGCGTTAGGAACTGGCCCATGCGTTCAATGAAGCGCCTTGTGCCCGGTGCGCCATTGGAGCGATCCGTGATGTCCCAACCGGCCGAAGGGAACTGCGCCTCTAGCGTTTTTGCGACAGCAGCGGCATCTTCGTCCGCAGATAGTTTGATACGATATTTTGCTTCATACATGCTGCCTGGCTGAATCAAGCCGGTATCTGGCAGCGACAGCATGTTGATGATGGCCACTGGACCGAGCGTGAAGCCTTCACCCAAGCGATCAGGCTCTTCGGCAATGATGCCCGCGACCTTGAATGTCGCTTCGCCGAAACGGACAGTTTCGCCGGTGTCGATGTTGAGCCGTTCGGATAAGGTCGGTCCGATGTAAATTTCGTCCTTAGCCGGTGCCTTGGCTATGCCGCCCTCGCGCAGGGTCAATGCGCCATAATGTGGATAGACATTATCTACGGCCTTCAACTCTGCGAGCAGGCTGTCGCCACCAATTTGCGAACCTATCGCCATCGCCCGCAAACGGATGGTTTGGGAGACAGCGCCTGCTTTACGCATCGCGGCCATTTCGGCTTGCGTTGCTTCGCGTTGCGCGATGCCGATTTCGACATCGCCGCCCAAGATTGACTGACCGCGCCGAGACAGCTCATCCGCTATGCCAGCTGTTAAGCTGCCAATAGCCGCGAGCGTCGCAACGCCCAAGAATAGGCAAATCGCCAACAATCGGAGACCACGGATACGTGCGGACAGATCGCGGCGCGCTATGCGCCAAATTGCAGCTAGCGAGAGGCTCAAGCGGCGCTCTCCACCACATGGCCATCTTGCATCGAAATCACGCGGTCACATTTGCGCGCAAGTTCGGGGTCGTGGGTGATGATCAACAACGTAGCACCCAATGCGGCGCGGCGTTCGAACAACAGGTCAACAATGGCAGTGCCTGTCGACCCATCCAAATTGCCCGTTGGTTCATCAGCAAAGATGATCTTTGGCCCCGCCGCCATCGCGCGGGCAATAGCGACACGTTGCTGTTCACCGCCCGACAATTGCGACGGATAATGCGTGAGCCGGTGGCCAAGGCCAACCGCTTCCAGTTCGCTTTGTGCACGGCCAAAGGGGTCGTCTAGACCTGCCAATTCCAGCGGGATCGCGACATTTTCAAGCGCCGTCATCGTGGGCAACAGGTGAAATGCCTGCAACACAATGCCAATGCGTCCGCGCCGTGCCCGGGCAAGTTCATCTTCATCCAGCTTTGTGAAATCGAGACCATCAATGAGAACCGTACCGCCGCTGGCTTGCTCCAACCCGGCGAGCACTGCCATCAAAGAAGATTTGCCGGATCCGGATGGCCCGAGCAATGCAACGCTGCTGTCATAAGGCACCTCAAGATCTACGCCGCGTAAAATCGACACGGATGCGTCTTTGCTGCCAAGGCTAAGGGTGACATTTGCCGCGCGGATTGCCATATCCGCTTTGTGAGTGACCGGAGCGTGCAAGGAAAAGTCCTTATGAGAAGTTTTTGGGTATATGGGGCGTTATGTGTCGCAATCCAAGGGTTGTCGGGATGCGGGTCTAATCCTGTAGCCGAAAATAAGACAGAAACGCAGCAGGCGGCAAAGGTCGCGCAATATGACCAATTGGTCGTGGCGTTTGGCGATAGTCTTTATGCGGGATATCGCCTTGCGCCGAATGAAGGGCTTGCCCCGCAATTGCAGGCAGCATTGCAGGCAGATGGCATCAACGTCCGGGTGCATAATGCCGGCGTATCGGGGGATACCACAGCGGCGGGTAAAACGCGGCTAGCCTTCGTGCTCGATAGTCTAGACCGAAAACCTGACCTGGTTGTGCTTGGTTTAGGCGGCAATGACATGTTGCGCGGGATCAAGCCTGCAGAAACCAAGGCGAATATGACCGCGATGATGGACGAATTGAAACGGCGTGACATTCCGGTTGTGTTGACAGGCATGCTGGCCGCGCCAAATCTAGGTGCAGATTATGTCAATTCATTCAACGGGATTTTTCCGGCGCTTGCCGATACATATGATGCGGCTCTCTATCCCTTTTTCCTCGATGGCGTGGTGACAGATGCGGCGTTAATGCTGCCGGATAACATCCACCCCAATGCCAAGGGCGTATCGCGGGTTGTCGAAGGATTATCCCCGCTGGTCGAAGCCGCTTTGAAGCAGCAAAATCGTGCTGTATTAGAAAAATAATACAGCTGGAGCCGGAAATGCTTGAAATGGTCAGGCACAGGTTCCATCTGATTTCCTAACCAATGACAGAGGGATTTTTGGCGATGTCGACTGAAACCGCAACCCAGACCGTGCAAGAGCTGAAGCTTACCCCACCGGACCCTGTGCCGACGGTAACCCCGCAGCAGGCGATCGGGCTAGTTCCGGTAACCGATGAACAGCAAAGCAAGCTGGCACAACGTGTGGATGCTTATGTCGCTGACCTGATTGCGCAGGACGTTAACAGCCCTGAATTCGGTAAGCGCGTTGACCAGCTAACCAACATGGGGCGCAAGGAAATCATGGAAGCGTCGGCGCAGTCCAACCGCTTTTTGGACAAGCCCATCCGCCGCATGGATTCAGAGTCCGGGGTCGGCGCGGATCTTGCAGAATTGCGCCGCGTTGTGGAGGATCTAGATCCTTCTAAAAAAGGCAATTTGATGACTAAACAGAAGCTGTTTGGCATCATTCCCTTTGGCAATAAGCTGCGCAATTATTTCGACAGCTATCAAAGTTCGCAAACGCATATCAGCTCGATCCTTGGGCGGCTTGGTAACGGTAAGGACGAGCTGCTGATGGACAATGCTGCCATTGATGTGGAGCGCCAAAATCTCTGGGTTGCCATGGGCAAGCTGGAACAAATGATCGTCATGTCCAAGCAACTAGATGGAAAGCTGGAAGAGAAAGCAGCGGAACTAGAGTTGTCCGACCCTGCCAAGTCGCGCGCGATCAAGGAAAGCGCGTTATTTTATGTGCGTCAGCGGACGCAGGATTTGCTAACGCAGATGGCCGTGACGGTGCAAGGCTATCTCGCGCTTGATCTTGTGAAAAAGAACAATGTGGAGTTGGTGAAGGGCGTAGACCGTGCATCGACAACAACCGTAGGCGCGCTACGTACGGCGGTCACGGTGGCGCAGGCGATGACCAATCAAAAGCTGGTACTCGAGCAAATCACATCGCTGAACACCACGACGGCCAATATCATTGATAGTACGGGTCAATTGCTGCGGGACAATACTGGGCGTATTCATGAGCAGGCTGCTGCATCGACCATTCCATTGGAAACATTAAGTCGCGCGTTCCAGAATATCTATGACACGATGGACGCTATCGATACCTTCAAGTTGAAGGCACTCGACAGCATGAAGCAGACGTCAGAAGCGCTGGAGAAAGAGGTCGAAAAGTCTAAGGGCTATATTGCCCGCGCCGAAGGTCAGGCGCAGGCAGTAAAGGACACGCAGGACAGCGGTTTGCTCGCGGCGTTAGAGGGGTGATAGTGCAACCCCCATTCCTAGTCGATTTTTTGACATGAACAGCCCAGCATCCAATTCAAACGAAACCCTCAACGCCGCGGCGCGGTCGTTGCGCAATGTGCGGATGAAACCGATTGGTTCGAAGTCGCAGGCGCTACGCCGTGCGCATTTTTGGGGCAAGTTGAGTAAGGCTGTGGTCGCCATAGGCGTGATATTGATCGGCGCCGGCATAATCGGCGCGATCATTGATGGCATCGGTTTTTGGGGCGTGATGATCACCGCTATAGTCGGCGCGGCGGCGGCTTATGTGCTGATGCGCTACCCCGAAATGCCTATGCCGACTGCAGAGAGCTTACGCGTCACGGATCTCGCGACCTTGGCCGGTAAAACTGAAATATGGTTGGAGGCCCAGCGCCCGGCTTTGCCTGCACCCGCAGTAACTTTGGTGCAGGATATTGGTTTGCGGTTGGACCAGCTCGCGCCGCAATTGCAGACGTTGGACGAAAATGACCCGGCGGCGCGCGAAGTGCGCAAGCTGGTGGGCGAACATCTCCCTGAACTTATCAATGGCTATAAAAAAATCCCCGACAGCCTGAAACACAAAGAACATGCAGGAAAAACACCCGCGCAGCAGTTGGTGGACGGACTAAAAACCATTGATCGCGAAATTGAGACCATGACCGGTCAAATCGCACGTGGAGAGTTGGATAAGCTTGCCGTGCGTGGCCGGTATCTCGAAATGCGTTACGATAACACCGACACCAACGGGCAGGGTGGCTAAGCTATTCGTTAGCCTACAAACGCACGTTCCAGAACATAAGTACCCGGTTGCGATTGTGCGCCCTCGGTGAAGCCAAGGCTTTCCAGCAACGCCCCTGTTTCCTTGATCATCGCCATACTACCGCAGAGCATGACGCGATCAAATTCGGGATCGAGTGGATAATCCCCGCTGGCAATGCGCTGCGTGATGCGGCGATTTTCGTCAGTCCATGTCGGGCATTTAGTGACAGACGGGTCATAAATAAGCTTCTGCTTTGCCTCGTCCGCAACCAGAGGATCATCGGCAAGTTGTGATTCCAACACATCGCGAAACGCCAGATCTTCGACCTGCCGCACGGTGTGCTGCACGGTTATCTTTTCGTAGCGTTCATATGCTTCCGGATCGCGAATGATCGACATCCAAGGGGCCAATCCGGTGCCAGTGCCGATCAAATGCAGCCGCTTTCCGGGCAGCAGCGCGTCCAGCGTCAGCGTGCCGGTTGGTTTGGCACCCAAAAGAATTTCGTCGCCGGGCTGGATTTTGCACAATTGGCTGGTGAGCGGACCATCTGGAACAATGATGCTTAAAAATTCGAGCGATTCATCCCAAAATGGCGAGGCCATGGAATAGGCACGCATCAACGGCTTATCGTTGACCATAAGACCAATCATCACAAATTGGCCGCTGACAAAGCGGAATGACGCAGGCCGGGACACTGAAAAGGAAAACAGCCCCTTGTTCCAATGATGCGTGGTCAAAACCTTAACAGTCGAAAATGCCATTATTCACTCCATAATTCAGCGCGCTCTTTGACGGCAATGTAGCAATTTACAATAGGTTCATTTCTTTTGCCGTCAAAAGCCAGCCTTCTTTTTGGGTCATAAGAAGGGAAAAGCCACATCAAGGTTCTACCAATACGCATGCCGCATCAAGCGTGTGCATCGCAGAATTTGTTTCAGAACCCTATTGGGAGCTTCGTAATAAAAGAGAAAATGAAGGTTTTGAAACAGGCTGAATTTGCGCGTTTTAACTTGGTTCCCCGGTAAGGATTCGAACCTCAATAGACGGAGTCAGAGTCCGTAGTCTTACCGTTAGACGACCGGGGAACAACGGCTGGGCCTATATGCTTGAGGCTATGCACGGTCAACCCGCTGAATCGGGCGGCTGTGGGGGGGGTGTTCAAAAATCTTGAATCTTTGTCACTCTGCGGTTAGCAATGATGTCAGGTACCGGCGGCACATCCGACCGGCTAGAAAATAAGAAGTGAGTTATCGGCTATGGGCGAAAATGTCGCGCCATCGCCGCAAAACGGACGTGGGCGAAAACGTAAAAGGCCGCCCCGTCGCAAAAATGCGGCACCCAAGGCTGCAATGCTGCAGCAGGCTTCGGTCAATGGCGCGGTGCGTCCCGAAGTCACAAAAGCGTCAGAACGGGCTGCGAAGCGCGATGCGCAGGGTAATGACCCTGCTTTACGCCGAAACTGGCTTGAACGTTCCGCTTACGCCGCGCTTGACCTTGGTACCAACAATTGCAGATTGCTTATCGCGCGGGCGGGGGGCGATGATTTTACCGTTGTGGATGCGTTTTCGCGCGTTGTGCGTCTGGGCGAGGGGATGACCTCCACCGGCCGGATGAGCGAGGAGGCCATGGACCGTGCGGTGGAAGCCCTATCCGTATGCGCCGAAAAGCTAAAGAAACGTAATGTGGTGCTCGCGCGTTCTGTCGCAACCGAGGCATGCCGTCAGGCGGTAAACGGCGTACAGTTCATCGAACGGGTGAAACGCGAGACCGGCATCCATTTGGATATCATAAGCCCAAAAGAAGAAGCGCGTCTGGCAGTAATGGGCTGCTATGCTCTGTTGGAAGACGGTGAAGGACCCGCACTGATTTTTGATATTGGTGGGGGATCAACCGAACTGGTTCTTGTGTCGACACACAATGTCATTCCGGAAATTCTTGATTGGGTCAGCGTGCCTTGGGGCGTCGTCTCGCTCACCGAAAGCGAGCGTACGGAGGACGACAGTCCAGAACAATTGGAGGCAGGCTACAAAGCGATGCGCGACAAGGTCATGGCCAGTTTTGCAGAGTTTGCAGCCCGCTTGCCCGCAGACGGTGGGGATCGGCGTCTGTTGGGCACATCCGGGACCGTCACAACGCTCGCGAGCGTCTATCTCAAGCTTAACAGTTATGATCGGCGGGCTGTCGATGGTTTGCATCTGCCAACCGCTGCGATGCGTGACATCAGCCGCGAACTGGCACATCGCAACGTAAAAGGACGCGCAGAATTTCCGACTATTGGGCATGAACGCGCTGATTTGGTGGTGGCCGGCTGTGCGATATTGGAATCCATTTTCGATATATGGCCTGGCGAACGGTTGGGCGTTGCAGATCGCGGCATTCGCGAAGGTATATTGCGCGCGCTGATGGCCAGCGACGCCAAGCGCCGTAATCGGCGGAATTGAGCTATGGCAGATAATCTTTTTGGTGGTAAAAATTCAGGTCGGACGCTGGCTGGTAAACAGAAGGTGAAAACGGCAAAACGGCGCAGTGCGCAATCGACCCGTTGGTTAGAGCGTCAGTTGAACGACCCTTATGTCAAGCGCGCACAAGGTGAAGGCTATCGTAGCCGCGCCGCTTATAAGCTGGTTGAACTTGACGAAAAATTCCACATCTTGCGCGGCAAAAAGGCGGTGGTCGATTTGGGCGTCGCACCGGGTGGATGGGCGCAAGTTGTGCGCCGGCAGCAACCAAAAGCAGCCATTGTCGGTATTGATCTATTGCCCGTTGACCCGCTTGAGGGCGTTATTTTGCTCGAGATGGACTTCATGCATGACAGCGCGCCAGACCGTTTGATAGCGGAACTGGGGAGCGCGCCGGACCTGATCTTGTCGGACATGGCCGCCAATACGGTCGGGCATAAGCAGACCGACCATTTGCGCACCATGGGGCTCGTTGAGGCAGCGGTGGATTTTGCGATCCAGGTCCTGGTGCCAGGCGGTGATTTTGTCGCCAAGGTGTTTGCTGGTGGTACCGATCCGGCGATGTTGAATATACTTAAAACGAACTTCAATACGGTCAAACATGCAAAGCCACCGGCAAGCCGCAAGGGTTCCGTCGAATGGTATGTGATTGCACAAGGAAAAAAGGGCTAATCAGCCCTTCGCACGCGCCTTTTCAACTGCGGTTTTCAGCGCGTCATAGCCCAAGGCGCCCTCCAAAATCTGGTCACCGATGATGAATGTCGGCGTACCGTTGAAGCCGATCTGCTGCATAAGCGCCAAGTTGCGCTCGATTTCTTGGTTTGCTTGCGGTGATGCCGCGAAGGTTCGGGCTGCGCCCATATCAAGCCCTGCCTTGCGCGCGGCGTTCGCTATGTTCGCTGCGTCAGCGCGGCCACCGGCAAATAATGCATCATGAAATGCCTTGTGCTTGCCTTGGCGCGCGGCTGCAAGCGCCCATAACGCCGCATCCCGGCTCGATTGGCTGAGGATAGGCAATTCGCGATAGACCAAGCGGATATTGCCATCGCTTTTCAACAAACGCTGGACATCGGCTACGCTTGCACGACAAAATCCGCAATTATAGTCGGTAAATTCGACAATCGTGACGTCGCCTTTTGGATTTCCTGCCTCCGCTCCAGGGAAAGCTTTGGCGATTTGATTGCCTGCCGCGGCCAAACGCTTCGCGACATCGCGTTGCTGCAAAATAGCGACAGCGTCCGTGATGATTTCCGGATTTTCGAGGATATAGGCTCTCACCAAAGCCTCCGTCGCCTTGCGTTGCGCGGGGGACATGCCGGCAGCAGCAACCGCATCGTCCGCCGATTTTGTGGCATTTTCAGCAGAATTTGCCGCATCCGTAGCGCGAACGTTGCTCGCGCCTGGCCAGAAAATATACACCGCAAATGCAAGCAATATAGCTAATCCCGCACCAATGATTGCGATGATAATCCGGCGGGTTGACGCTTGTTCGTTCATATAGGTTGATTAGCCGCGCCGCGCATATTCTGCCAGCTTTTTAGCGGCGGCGCTTCTTCAACTGCGCCAACTGTGCTTCGGCCACCATATTGATATCTTGTGCCCGTATCCAATCTGGTGAGAATTCCGGCAAGCCAGCCATTGCGGTTTGCGCGTTGGATAAGGCAAATTGTGGCGCGCCTTCCATCATATAACGTTCGGCGCTGGCCAATGCAGCGCGCGCCGTATCGCCTTTTTGTGCGTAGACAACGCCAAGTTGATACCATGCAAATGGGTTTTGATTGTCTTTGGTAACAGCCGCTTTCAACACCTGCGCTGCTTCATCCAGCTGCGTTTTGTCTTCCGTGGCGATCAAGGCATGTCCGAATATTGCGGCGATTAAGGGTTGGTTGCCGGTCAGATTCACCGCTTTGCGCAATGGTATAATCGCGTCTGCCGGACGTCCGGACTCCAGCAAAATCTGCCCATGTAGTTCAAGGAAATAGGGATCCTCGGGCGCGGAAGTGACAAGCGCGGATGACTCATCCAAAGCCTTTTGTGGATAAGCGGACTTGTGCCAAGCATAAGCGCGCGCATAGCGGGCAGGCACCGATTTGTCCGATTCAGGATAATCGCGCATTGTTGCCTTGGGGTCGGCGAGAAAGCCGGTCAGCTTTGCCTTAACGCGTTTGAAATCGCTTTCCCATTTGGGGTTTAATGGCGCCTTCCAAGCAGGGTCGACGGAATAAGTATCCTCCAGAACCGATATACGTTCACCCGATAAAGGGTGGGTGCGCCCATAGCTGTCCTCTTGCGGGATCCCGAGGCGGAATTCAAAATTTTGAAGCTTTTTGAAAAAATTGATGGAACCACGGCCTGTGATACCGGCCTTAGACAGATATTGCGCACCTGAAGCATCGGCTGTGCCTTCCTGTCCTCGGCTAAAGGCCAAGAATTTGCCCATTGCGGCCTGTTGTCCCGCCGACAATATGCCCATGCCTGCCTCGCCTGCGCCCGCGGCGATGGCGGCTGCGGCGAGAATGAGGCTCGCAACGCTGATACCACTGGCGGCAGAGGCGCCCTCATCGAAGCGCACGACGTGGCCGCCGACAATATGGCCCAGCTCGTGCGCGATCACGCCCTGAACCTCATTTGCGGTCGTTGCAGTATCGATCAAGCCGCTGTGTATGTAAACGGCTTGGCCACCCGCGACAAAGGCGTTGATCGACTTGTCGTTGATCAGAATGATGTCAACATTTTTGGGATCAAGCCCCGCTGCCTCAATCAAGGGCGCAGAAATCTCTTTGAAAAAAGCTTCAGTCTCCGCGTCACGTAAAATAGACTGCGCCATAGCGGGCTGCACAGCGATCAAAGCTGCAAGAAACAGGGTAAACGCCGACCGGACCAAACGAAATGAGAAAATTGCCATGTCCGGTGAATGGCCCGAACAGCATGAACGCGCAATGAAGAAATGTGATAAAACAAAACCCCGCCGGTCAGCGACCAGCGGGGCTTCGTTGTTTTGACCGATTTTTTCTTAACCGAAGGTGCGTTGCCACCAACCCGTGCGCGGCGTGCCGTCATCGGAGCCGCCTTCCGCTTCTGTAGATGCTACATCACGCGCAGCATCTTTTGCGGCAGCTTTCTTGCGTGGGGCCTTGGCCTTGGTCTTTGGTGCCTCCGCAGCTTCTTCAGCTGCGGTTTCCGTCACAGACGGTGTTGCCTTTGCCTTGGCGCGTGGTTTGGCTGGGGCCTTTGCCTTTGTGGCAGGGACTTCGTCAACTGCTACTGGCGCGACGGGCGCTTCAACATCAACCGCGTCAGCCTTTGGCTTGGCGCGGCTACGACGCTTGGGCTTCGCATCGACATCTTGCGCTACTTCCGTAACTGCAGGTGCTTCGGATTCGGCAGGGGCTGACGCTTCAGCCATGCCATCAACGCCCGTTTCCTGACGGTCACGACCTCTGCCGCCGCGACGTCCACGACGTGCTTTTGGTTTGGCTTCCGTATCCGCTTCAGGGGTTTGACCTAAATCATCGCCTTCAGAACGTTCCGCGGAAGCATTATTTTCGCCAGCAACCACACTCTCGCCTTCAGGGCGACCATCACGGTCGCGACCCTTGCCACCGCGGCGGCCGCGGCGACGTTTGCGTTTACGGCCTTCGCCGCCTTCGCCTTCTTCGCGGGGACGATCTTCTCTGGCACGACGTGGCTCACGCACAGTTTCTTCGCCATCTTCGGCTTCATCGTCGAATTCGTCGACAATATCATCAATGTCGTCTTCGTCGAGATCGATGATCGGTGGCAGTTCGACCGGACGCTCTGGACGAGGGCCGGAGCTCGAGACTGCAAGCTTTGCGCCTTCCGTCTCGCCATTGGGAACGATCAGGACGCGGACATGGTAGCGATCTTCAATCGCCGCCAATTCAGCACGCTTGTTGTTGAGGCAATAGATGGTAGCCTCTTGGCTTGCCTGCAACACGATCTGGTTGCCTTGACCCTTTGCCGCTTCATCCTCGATAAGACGTAGCGCGGACAATGCCGCCGACGACGCGGTGCGGACGAGGCCAGTGCCTTCACAATGCGGACATTCGCGGGTCGATGCCTCCAGCACGCCGGTGCGCAGGCGCTGACGGCTCATTTCCATCAGGCCAAAGCTGGAAATACGACCAACCTGAATGCGCGCGCGATCATGCTTCAAAGCTTCTTTCATCGCACGCTCGACTTTGCGGGCGTTCGAATGATGCTCCATATCGATGAAGTCGATGACGACAAGGCCGGCCATATCGCGCAAACGCAATTGACGGGCGATTTCCCGCGCCGCTTCCAAATTGGTTGAAAGCGCGGTTTGTTCAATGCCATGTTCTTTCGTCGAACGGCCTGAGTTGATATCGATAGAAACCAAAGCTTCGGTCGGATTGATCACAATATAGCCGCCCGATTTCAACTGGACGACCGGCTGATACATGGCGTTCAACTGATCTTCGACATGATAGCGTTGGAACAAGGGCACTGGATCGGCATAATGCTGCACACGCTTTGCGTGGCTTGGCATCAGAAGCTTCATAAAGTCCTTGGCGGCCTTATATCCGTCGGGGCCCTCAACGAACACTTCATCGATATCTTTATTGTAGATATCCCGTATGGCGCGTTTGATAAGGTCGCTGTCGGTGTGGATCAACATAGGTGCAGCACCGCGCAAGGTACGCTCCCGAATTTCGTCCCACAGGCGCGCCAGATAATCAAAATCACGTTTAATCTCAGGCTTCGTCCGGGCGAGCCCGGCGGTCCGGATGATGCAGCCCATACTGGCGGGCAATGTTAGGTCGGAAATAATGGTCTTTAAACGTTTCCGGTCGGCGGCGCTGTGGATTTTACGGCTGATGCCACCACCATGCGACGTGTTTGGCATCAAGACGCAATAACGGCCTGCAAGGCTCAAATACGTCGTGAGCGCAGCGCCTTTGTTTCCGCGTTCTTCTTTAACGACTTGAACCAGCAAAACTTGACGACGATGAATAACGTCCTGGATTTTGTACCGGCGACGCAAATTCATGCGCTTTGCGCGCACTTCATCACTTGCCTTTGGTGCGCGGCCTTCGCCATTTCGTCCGCCACGTCCACGCCGACGACGGTTGTTACGACCATTGTCGCCTTGCTGACCGTCGCGTTCGTTTTCGTCGGCGTCGTCACCATTGCTGCTCAGGTCGGGTTCTTCACCCTCGGTCATGTCGATGGTATCGACGCTGTCGTCGCTGTCGACCTCAATAAGGTCGGTTACGTCGTCGTCACGTTCGGCCGAACCCTGCATGATATCGGAAGGCTCGTCGCTTTCCTCTTCTTCTTGCTCGCGCAGCGCCGCTTCTTCAGCTGCGGCTTCCGCTTCTTCAGCCAACAACCGCTCGCGGTCTTCACGCGGAATTTGGTAATAATCAGGGTGAATTTCGGCAAAGGCCAAAAATCCATGGCGGTTGCCGCCATAGTCGACGAAAGCCGCTTGAAGCGACGGTTCGACCCGAGTTACTTTTGCGAGGTAGATATTGCCTTTGAGCTGCTTGTGCTCAGCCGATTCAAAATCGAATTCCTCAATCTGGTTTCCTGTTACGACTGCGACCCGGGTTTCTTCCCGGTGACGCGCGTCGATAAGCATACGCGTTGTCATGTAATTTACTCCAGCGAGCACGACAGCCGGTTGTTAGCCTAAGGCTGCTCGCTTCATTGTTGATACGTTGCCAGACCGGACGCACAGCGTTCCAGTCGGCAAAGTGATGTGGTGGAAAAGTTAAAAATGCGTCTGCTGCTTGTGCATGGCGGGCGTGTATCGCGCGCGCTTGATTTCCAACCCATGCGCCATGCCCTGACCGGGCGGCGTTGGTGGAAATATCATGCCTCATGTAGCGTCAACCTGTTAAATTGCCGAGCGTAAACACCGAACGGCGGACTATCGGGGCATCCTTTAGAATTCCCTGTATCTATGCGCTAGCACTCCCGCATGTTGTCGGCAAGAGCATCCCGCGATTTACCCTGCGATATCGACTCTCGGGGCGTCATTTTTACTGCTGATTGGCTTGGCCGTGTTTTTTGAAAGCTATGATGTGCGTCTCCTGCTGTCGCCCGCAGGTCGGCGCAAGGTCACACGGCCGCCGTCCAAAGCCCTTAAAGCCGCTTTTGCACGGCTGATTATGTTACTTTAAGACGGCATGTGGCCAAATTCACACCCATTTGCTGATTTACATTCTGGACCTGCCTCGCAAATCGGCTAGATAGGGGCCGCAATGGATATCCAGACCCCACCTGCCAAAGAGCCGACGACGATCCGTTATCGGCTAAAACGCGATGCCGAAGATTTTGTGACTCGCTGGCAGGGTTGGTGGCAAAGCAAGCGTTTCCGTTTGGGCATTTATGCTGCGGGTGCGCTGTTTCTTCTGCTTTTGCTGTTTTGGGTGCTGTTTGCGCGCAATCTTCCGGATGCAGAGGCGCTTATCGAATATGAATCGCCTTTGCCCACGGTAGTGCGCGATATAAACGGGCAGCCCTTTCATAGCTACGCCCGGGAACGGCGCGTTCAATTGGAATATGCTGATTTCCCCAAGACGCTGGTCCATGCCTATCTCGCAGCTGAAGACAAAACGTTTTTCAGCCATGGCGGGATTGACTATCCCGGCATCGTATCCGCCATTTTTGATAATATTTTTAGCGACAAACGCTCGCGTGGCGCATCGACCATTACGCAACAGGTTGCGAAAAACCTGCTTTTGACCAACGAATATAGTTACACCCGCAAGGTCAAGGAGGCGATCTTAGCCAAGCGCATCGAAAGCGCGCTGACTAAGCAGCAGATATTGTCACTCTACCTTAATGAAATCGCGCTTGGGCGGCAGTCTTTCGGAGTTGAGGCTGCGGCGCAGGCCTATTTCGGGAAAAGCGTTGATAAGCTTTTGCTACATGAAATGGCCTTTTTGGCCATATTGCCCAAGGCGCCGGAACGTTATGGCCGCGCCAAAAATGCGAAACTTGCCATGTCCCGTCGTAATTGGGTGCTGGGCGAAATGCGGGCGAATGGATGGATTACAGATGCGCAGCTTGCGACCGCGCGTGCCCAACCGCTTGGCCTCATGACGCAACGCCGCACCGGTTATAAAAATATCGGCGGTTATTTTGCAGAAGAAGTGCGTCGCCAGCTGATAGAAAAATTTGGCGAAACGGACGAAGCGGGGCCCTATAGCGTGTATTCGGGCGGGCTTTGGGTCCGGTCCTCCATGCATCCAGAACATCAAATCGCGGCGACCAAAGCGCTGCGTGAAGGCTTGTTGCGCTACAATGCCGGCAAAGCTTGGAAAGCCAATTTGGGTGTAATTGACGTAACCGATGACAAATGGCCATCGCGTTTCGCGTCGACCAATATTGCAATCGATTATGCCAATTGGCGGGCTGGTGTTGCGCTGGGCAAGGGGCGCGTAGGATTTGCAGATGGTTCGACAGCCCCCCTTGACGGAAGCCCGGCCGCGATGAAGGCAGGCGATGTCATCGCCGTTGCCCCCAATGGCACCAACAGATACGCGATCCGTAGCGTACCAGAAGTCGGTGGCGGCATGGTTGTCCAAGATCCCTTCAACGGCCGCGTGCTCGCGGTGCAAGGCGGCTTTGACAATCGTATATCCAGTTTTAACCGGGCGACACAGGCACAAAGGCAGCCCGGATCAACCATTAAACCTTTTGTCTATGCAACGGCGCTCGACAATGGAATGACACCCACATCGATTATCGTCGATGGTCCGTATTGCGTTTGGCAAGGCGCGAACTTAGGTCAAAAATGCTTTCGCAATTTTTCTGGTGGTGGCGCAGGGCCACAAACCATGCGTTGGGGCCTTGAACAATCACGCAACTTGATGACGGTACGTGCGGCGGCGGAATCCGGCATGGACAATGTGACCGACACGTTGCGTGACATGTCGATCGGGGATTATCCGGAATATCTTTCCTACGCGCTAGGCGCGGGTGATACGACCGTGTTGAAAATGGTCAACGCCTATTCGATGCTCGTGAATCATGGCCGTGAATTGAAGCCGACATTCATTGACTTCGTACAAAATCGCAAAGGCAAAGTGATCTGGCCGGCCAAGTGGAAACCCTGCAAGGGGTGCCGCGCGCCTGATTGGAATGGTAAGCCAATGCCGCGTTTCACCGCTGCAGGCAAGCAAGTCATGGATCCTATCACGGCCTATCAAATCGTGCATATGTTGGAAGGGGTGATCCAGCGCGGCACCGCCGTCACATTGCGCGAACTTGACCGGCCATTGTTCGGCAAAACCGGAACAACGACCGGCCCGACAAATGTCTGGTTTATTGGCGGATCACCACATTTGGTCGCTGGCCTCTATCTGGGTTTCGATAAACCGCGCAGCATGGGTGGTTATGCGCAGGGCGGCTCACTTGCGGCGCCCATTTTTAAACAATTTGCACGCACGGCGATGGCCGATATGCCGAAAACACCGTTCATTGCGCCTGCCGGAACACGACTTGTCCGCGTGGATCGCAGGAGTGGCAAGCGCGTTTATGGTGCCTGGCCGAGTGATGACCCGCTTAGCGCAGTGATTTGGGAGGCGTTTAAGGCTGAGACGGAACCAAAGCGTTCGATCCGTCAGGAAGAGCTAGCTGCGCGGGACGATAAACCAAAGAAAGCGGCCGATACGCAATCTGAGAGTACCGCCGGCGCGGCCAATGCGCCGAGCGCAAGTGTTGGGACAAAGCGCGACCAGGATTTTATTCAGCAAGAGGGCGGTATTTATTAGGTTCAGGGCCTGATAAATTTTGCGATGTATCGGATGATACTGTTTATCGCTGCCTTTGACTTGCGCGTCCAATCAGCTAAAGGCCGCGGCTGACCTATTCATTCCCTTGGAGTTTCTTATGCGCGCCGACGCAGAAGGCTATGTTGCCCGCATTGATGCCGCCCTCAACCTTGTGAAGATGTCGCTGGATTGGGAACGCGCCTTGCGTCGTTTGGACGAACTAAACGCCAAGGTTGAGGACCCAAGCTTGTGGGACAATCCAAAAGCGGCCGAAGAAGTCATGCGCGAACGCCGGCGGTTGGATGCCGCCATCGCTACGGTGCGCGAAATCGACGCCGATAAGGCGGGCACGGTGGAGTTAATCGAGCTTGCCGAAATGGAAGGCGATGCCGCGTTAGGCGATGAAGGGGCCGCCGCGTTGAAGGCGTTGGCTGAACGGGCTGATCGCGACAAGGTATCTGCATTGCTGTCGGGCGAAGCAGATGGCAACGACACCTTCATTGAAATTCATGCTGGCGCTGGCGGTACCGAGAGCCAAGATTGGGCGGAAATGCTACAGCGCATGTATTATCGCTGGGCCGAACAACGCGGCTACAAAGTTGAGATGGTCGATTATCAGGCAGGTGATCAGGCGGGCATAAAATCCGCGACATTGCTGGTAAAGGGCGAAAATGCTTATGGATATGCCAAGACCGAAAGCGGTGTCCACCGCTTGGTTCGTATCTCGCCTTATGACAGCGCGGCAAAGCGGCATACGAGCTTTTCGAGCGTCTGGGTCTATCCAGTTATTGACGACAATATCGACATTGAAATCAACGAAGGTGATTTAAAGATCGATACCTACCGTGCGTCCGGCGCAGGCGGCCAGCATGTTAACACGACGGATTCAGCCGTCCGCATTACGCACAAGCCCACGGGTATTGTCGTTGCCAGCCAGAATGATCGCAGCCAGCATAAAAACCGCGCTACTGCGATGGGCATGTTGAAAGCGCGGCTGTATGAAGCCGAACTGCGTAAGCGCGAAGAAGTCGCAAGCGGCGAATATGCGGCTAAGACCGAAATCGGTTGGGGCCACCAGATCCGTTCTTATGTGTTGCAGCCATACCAAATGGTCAAAGATCTGCGCACCGGCGTTACATCTCCAACGCCAAGCGACGTACTCGATGGTGACCTAGACAATTTCATCGCCGCCGCATTGGCCCAGCGCGTCACAGGCGAGGCTGTTTCCGTTGACGACGTTGATTGACCCACGATCTATTGGCTCGTCCGGCTGAGTTACTTGGAATATCTTATTTTTGATTTTTTGAGTGATGATACTGAAACACCCTCAGTTTTACTCGAAAGCTGGCTTTTTCTTCGGGCTAAAAAAGCTAGTTGACGCTTGCGTCAAGGGTGGGAGCACCTTAGAAGACGCGGTTTAATCAGGCGATTAAACGTCTATCCAAGCGGAAAGCACTTCATGACCGATTCTTCCTCAAAATCCGGTCCGTTAAGCGGCATAAAGATTGTCGAACTATCTGGTATTGGGCCCGGGCCTTATGCTGGCCAGTTGCTGGCGGACATGGGTGCGGACGTGATTGTCATCGACAGGCCGGGGGGCTCAATCGTGCCCAAGGCCATTGATGCGCGCGGCAAAAAATCCATGATCCTTGATTTGAAGAAGCCTGAGGCGGTGACTGCATTGTTAAAGCTGGTTGAGTCCGCCGATGTCCTGATTGAAGGGCTGCGGCCCGGCGTGACGGAGCGGATGGGGGTGGGCCCCGATGCCTGCCACGCGGTTAACCCTGGTCTGATTTACGGCCGAATGACAGGCTGGGGCCAAACGGGGCCGTGGAGCCAAATGGCCGGGCATGACATAAATTATATCGGCATGACCGGTGTTTTGAACGCGATTGGCAAAGACGGGCAGCCGCCGGTTCCGCCGCTTAACATGGTGGGTGATTTTGGCGGCGGGTCGATGTTCCTCGTTAACGGTATCCTCGCTGCGTTGGTCGAGCGCGCGCGGACGGGTAAAGGCAATATCGTGGATGCGGCGATTGTCGATGGCACCAACAGCCTGATGAGCTTTGTTCATGGCATGGCAGGACTTGGCCAATGGCGCACGCAGCGTGAAGCAAATTTGCTCGACGGGGCGACGCCATTCTACCGTTGTTATATGACATCGGACGGTAAGTTCATGGCCGTTGGCTGCATTGAGCCGCAGTTTTTTGCCGCGATGATGGCGCGTTTGCCCATCGACAATGATATTTATGGTGGTCAGCATGACCGAGCCGCTTGGGCCAAGCAGCATGCGCTGCTTGAAGAGGTGTTCGCGACCAAAACGCGCGACGAATGGGAAGCGATTTTCGCCGGCACCGACGCGTGCGTGACACCAGTGCTGGATTATGTCGAAGCTGCATCCCATCCTGCAAATGCCGCGCGGCAAGCATTCGTGCAGGATGGCCGTTGGCTGCATCCGCAACTTGCGCCGAGACTTGCAACACAGCCATTGGCTACCCATTTTGATATTGCGACAAAAGGCGGCGATTACGCCGACATATTGACTGAGGCTGGCCTTGGTCACGAAGAGATATCCCAACTGATCGCGGCGGGCGCCGTGGTCACAAACAAGGACTGAATATGACCGAAGCCTATATTTATGATGCGGTGCGCAGCCCTCGCGGCAAGGGGCGCCCTGACGGTGCGTTGCATGAAATTACGCCCATCGATCTGGCATCGCAGGTGTTGGCCGCTATCCGCGACCGCAATGGCCTGTCGGGCGAAGAGATTGAGGATGTGGCCTTTGGTTGCGTTTCGCCGGTGGGGGAACAAGGCGCGGTCATTACGCGCACCGCGATCCTTGCTGCGGGCTATCCGCACACAACCTCGGGCATTCAGGTGAACCGTTTTTGTGGTTCAGGTCTTGAGGCGTCGAACATTGCAGCGGCTAAGGTGAAATCCGGCGAGTGCGATCTGGCGGTCGGCGGCGGTATTGAATCGATGAGCCGCGTGCCCATGGGGTCAGACGGCGGCGCATGGCCAATCGACCCGCGCTCGGCAATCGCCAATTACTTCATTCCGCAAGGCATTTCGGCTGATCTCATCGCCACCCGATATGGCTATAGCCGCGACGATGTAGATGCCTATGCGGTTGAAAGCCAAAAACGCGCTGGCCGCGCTTGGGCCGAGAAGCGCTTTGCACGCTCGATATTGCCTATCAAGGACGTCATCGGTGAAGTCGTCCTAGATCATGATGAATTGATGCGTCCGCAAACCGACATGCAATCCTTGGGTGCCTTGGCCCCAGCATTTCAGATGATGGGCACGATGATGCCTGGTTTTGATGACATTGCCATCATGCGCTATCCCGACGTTGAAAAAATCAACCATGTCCACCATGCGGGCAACAGTTCGGGCATCGTCGATGGCTCGGCTGCCGTGTTGATCGGCACGAAGGAAGCTGGCGAAAAATATGGCCTGAAGGCGCGGGCACGGATCGTTTCGATGGCATCCATCGGTTCGGAACCTGCCATCATGCTTACCGGTCCCGAATTTGCGGCGCAGAAGGCGCTGGCGCGGGCAGGCATGGACAAAAGCGATATTGATGTATGGGAATTGAACGAAGCCTTCGCCTCTGTCGTCCTGCGTTTCATGGAAGCGATGCATGTCGACCATACCGATATCAATGTGAATGGCGGCGCAATCGCCATGGGGCATCCTCTGGGGGCAACAGGTGCGATGATCCTTGGGACTGTATTGGATGAGCTGGAGCGGTCGGGCAAATCGACCGCGCTGACCACCTTGTGCATCGGTGCGGGCATGGGCACCGCAACCATCATTGAACGCGTGAATTGATCGGGACAGAAAACATGACTTACAAAACTTTCTCCGTCGATATCGACGCCGATGGCATTGCCCTTTTGACGATTGATCTGCCTCATGCGTCCATGAATGTATGGAATGGCGGGTTGATTGAAGACTTCGCCAAATGGGTCGATGATTTCACGACCAATGACGCCATAAAGGGCGCGGTCATAACCTCGGGCAAAAAATCCGGCTTCTTGGCTGGCGCGGACCTTACCATGTTGGGCGGGGCGAAGGCGAACAGCACCAAAGAAGCCTTTGACCAGGCATTTGCGTTAAACGCATTGTTACGCAAAATGGAAACAGGCGGGCAGTCCGCAAAGGACTTGAGCTCGGGTAAAGCTTCGGCAAAGCCGGTGGCTTGTGCGCTGAATGGACTTGCTTTGGGCGGCGGACTCGAGCTTGCTTTGGCGTGCCATTATCGCGTCGTTGTTGACCATCCAAAAATCCAACTTGGCATGCCTGAAGTCATGGTGGGCTTGCTGCCCGGTGGCGGCGGCACGCAACGGACGCCGCGCCTCATCGGTCTGCAGAATGCAGCGATGATGATCATTCAAGGTAAGGCGCTCGATCCGGCCACGGCTAAGGCGCAAGGCTTGGTCCATGAAGTGGTGCCAGCGGCGGAGCTAATTGCCAATGCGAAGGCATGGGTGAAAGCCAATCCTAAGGTTACCGCACCTTGGGATCGGAAAGATTTCAAATTCCCGGGCGGGGCAGGGGCAATGGACCCGCGCGCCGTGCAGTTATTCGTTGGCCTCAACGCCATGGCGCACAAGGAAAGCAAGGGCAATTTTGATGCGATAAAGGCGATATTGTCGTGCCTGTATGAAGGCTCGATCCTGCCTTTCGACACAGCGCTGCGTGTGGAATCGAAATATTTCACCAAATTGCTTTCGGGCAGCCAAGCCAAAAACATGATCCGTACGCTTTTCATTAACAAGCAGGCAGCCGAAAAAGGCGCTGGCCGTCCTAGTGGCGTCCCACCGGTTGAGATTAAGAAGGTTGGCGTATTGGGCGGCGGCCTCATGGGGTCTGGTATCACGCATGTCACAGTGAAGGGCGGCATGGATGTTGTTGTTCTCGATCGTAGCTTAGAAGACGCCAATAAGGCCGTCGATTATAGCCGCAAGATCATCGACAAGGCCGTAAGTCGCGGTAAGATGAGCAAAGAAGCCGGTGACGCCTTCATGGCGCGTATCACGCCGACGGACAATTATGACGATCTTAAAGACGTCGACCTCATAATCGAAGCCGTGTTTGAACGCCCCGATGTAAAGGCCGACGTTATAAAGAAAGCCGAAGCGGTTATTCGCCCCGATGTCGTCTTCGCATCGAACACGTCGACCCTGCCAATCACGGGCCTCGCCAAAAATTCGTCACGTCCCGAATTATTCGTTGGGCTGCACTTCTTCTCACCCGTTGAAAAGATGCCGTTGCTGGAGATTATCCCCGGCGCATTGACGGGTGATCGTGCCTTGGCCGCGGCGTTTGATTATAACGCCAAGATCAAGAAAACACCGATTGTCGTAAAGGATGTGCGCGGATTTTTCACCAACCGCGTGTTCCCGCCTTATATGGGCGAGGCAATGAAGCTGGTGACCGAAGGCGTGAAGCCAGCGTTGATCGAAAATGCAGCCAAATCGCTTGGCATGCCGATTGGACCGCTGGCGTTGCTCGATGAAACCACGTTGCAATTGGGTTATGATGTGATGCAGTCGACCAAGAAGGAGTTGGGCGACGCGTATCAACCAAGCGGAACCGAAAACTTTATGGAGTTGATGGTGGTCAAGCTTGGCCGAAAAGGCCGCCGTTTTGGTTCTGGCTTTTACGATTATGATGCCAAGGGCGAGCGCCTGAGCCTCTGGCAGGGCATGGCGGAGCATTATCCGCTCGCAGCAGAACAGCCATCGGTTGAAGAGGTAAAGCAACGTTTGTTGTACATCCAACTGATCGCGACGGCACAATGCTTTGAAGAAGAGGTTGTGAAAGACCCACAGAGCGCAGATTTGGGTGCGATTTTCGGTTGGGGCTTTGCGCCCTATACCGGTGGACCGATGAGCTATATCGACACGGTTGGGCTGGAGAATTTCGTCCGCACTGCTGACAATCTGGCGCAGCGTTTTGGTCACCGCTTTGCACCTCCCAAGAGCTTCCGCGAGATGGCTGACAAGGGCGAGGCTTTGTACAAAGCCGCTGCATAAAGCCAGAACGACAGACACAAAAAGGGCGGCCTCCGGATTGGAGACCGCCCTTTTTGTTTGTAATATTCGTTTAGAACTTGGCGCGGACAGTCAGGCCGTACATGCGTGGCTCTTCAACGAAACCGATACGCGAACGTGTGCCTGCACCACCGCGCAGCGGGGTGTTGGCGGTAATGCCGCGCGTGATTTCGTTGCTCAGGTTGGTGCCCCATAATTCAAACGTCAGTTGCTCGTTCGGTGTAGTTAAGCCGATGCGGGCATTCATTTTGAAATAAGCATCCTGATAATCCAGCGGGATTGGCAGGTTGTTGGTATCCAAAGGAATCGTGCTGGTACGACGGCGATCCGAATAATTGATATTACCGTTAACCAGCAGACCCCATCCGGAGTCATTAACCTGTCCTTGATAGGTAAGGCCAACAACACCCGCAAATTTCGGTGCGTTGGTTAAAGTAGATCCGCACAGACGGTTTACTGACGCCAGAGCTGCTGCGACAACGCCAGTGTTGCAATCTTTGGGATAACGGGAATTGGCATATGTCGCAGAGACATTGGCCGAGATGTTATCGCTCAGCTTACCAAATAGCTCAAGCTCGGCACCGGTTGAACGGGCAGAGTGGACGTTAAAGGTCAGGAACTGAACGCCGGTGAATTCCAGCACCTGGAAATCGCTCATCTTCATGTCGAACAAGGCCAAATTGGCTTTGATCGAACCGAACAAAGTTGCCTTTGCACCGATTTCGATCTGATTGACCTTTTCAGACTTAAAGTCTGGCTCCGCATAGACCGGCGCTACGACAGTACCCGTTGCCAAGCCGGCAAGTACGGCAGCCGAATTCTGCAAGGTTGCGGACATCGGGTCGAGGTTGAAGCCACCCGATTTGAAGCCGTGGCTGTAACCTGCGTAGAACAACAGATCTTCATTCGCTTTGTAGCCGACCTGCGCGGTATAGGTAAGCTCGTCATCCTTGAACGTATCCGACCATGCACGTGGCAAAGGCAGCAATCGGCTTGCCAAACCACCGCCCACTGCTGCTGGCGCTGTCAGATTTGTTGAAACTGCAAAGGGGAAGCAGTTTAGGCCGACCATACCTGCACGCAGTGCAGAAGGAACAGTTCCTGCCAAGACACCGTTAATAGTCGCCTGACAAGCGCTGGAACCCGCACCGGTTGTTGCACCGAGCTGACCAAATGATGCGTCTTTTTCTTCCTTCACATAGCGCGCACCCAAGGTGAGGCTAAGCTTTTCGGTGATGTTCAGAACGTTATGTGTGAACACAGACCAGCTTTTGGCATTTTGCAAGAAACGGTTTTCTGCATAATTTCCATCGGCATTAACCGGGACACCCGCATTGCCGAGTGCGGTAAGTGCAAACAATGGATTTACGCCTGCAGCGTTCCCAAAGTTGAATGCACTGTTTGTTTTCTGGAAATCGGCATTCAACGTCATCGTCTGATCGGCGCGAATATCTTCATCGCCGTAGAAGCCGCCAATCAACCAATCGAGCTTGTCATTAAAGGCTGTGCCCTGAATGCGCAGTTCTTGGGTCATGGTTTGAATGTGGTCGCCCGACGGCAAAATGCCGGGGCGCGAAGTGATCGCGCCATTGCCAACGGTATAAGTGTCATTGCTGGTGAAGCCACCTGTGGTGGTCGAGCTCGAATCAAATTTCCGATAGGATCCGATATATGTCAGCTTTGCGCCACCCAAATCCCACTTCAATTCGCCCGATACGCCCCATTGCTTGGATCCGTTCAGATAGTTTTTAGCATTAATCGATAGGTTGTTCAGTGCCGAGGAGCCTGACTGATCAACCCCGTCATTTGCCAAGCCATGCAAGGCTGAAAACGGCGCCAGTTCGGTTTCGCGAACGATGACGGCCTGACAGCATTGCTCGTCCGTCTTGGCATAATCGGCCAACAGGCGGATGCTCACATCGGCATTGGGTTCGATGTAGAGTTGTCCACGCAGCATATAGCGGTCACGGTCATTGCTTTCGACGCCCGATGGAGTTTTCAAATAACCGTCGCGCTTGCGCCATGTGCCGGACATACGAAGACCTGCGACATCTTGTACAACAGGAACGCTGACGCCCGCCTGCAAGTTCATGAAATTGTAATTGCCATAGCTGGCATTTACGAAACCTTCGGTTGTCGAGAGGCTAGGGCGCTTTGTGGTAACGTTTAACGCACCAGCCGACGTGTTGCGACCGAACAGCGTACCTTGAGGACCACGCAAGATTTCAAGACGCTCAAGATCAACGAGGTCGCCGAGTGCAACGCCAGGGCGAGACTGGTATACGCCGTCGATGAATACGCCAACCGAGCTTTCAAGGCCGGTATTGTTGCCCGTCGTGCCGACGCCGCGAATTTTGATCGAGGTACCTTGTGTTTCAGTCTGCGACGACTGGATGTTGAAGCTGGGGGAAATCGCCGCCAGATTCTTAATGTCGTTGATGCCTTGACGCTCCAAAGCCTCTGGCGCGACGGCGGTCACGGCCAGCGGAATGTCTTGTACATCCATCGCGCGCAATGTTGCGGTCACGATAATGGGTTCCTCACCATTATCATCTTCGGCTTGAGCTGTTTGGGCATAAGCTGCGGGCACCAGCATGGCGCTGCAGATAGTGCTGCACAAAGCAGCGGTCATAACACGATTAAAACGACGCATTTCTCTCTCCTCCATTTAACCGACAACCCATTGGCGTTTATTGCTCATATATGGTTATCGGCGCTCTAAACACTTCTCGGTGGGAAAGCCGAGAAGAAACTTTAACAATTCCATATCCTATCGCCGAAATCTGACAAATCCAGCGATTTAATCGCGCGATTGAAAATAGCATTTTACTGTGGCTTTTGCGCCTCGTGACGCTAATCATCTCAAACTATGTTTGACCGCCCCACAATCTTGGACGAGGCATTTTCCCGCCGCGTCGCTGTGCATGACTTTCCAGCTGCACGTTGCAGCCACATTACCGAAACGGTTGCGCCGGACATAGTTGTCGATTTGTTCGATAGTCAGATTATGAGCCGTCATCTCGACCTTTGGGCGCGGCGTTCCAAAGGCAAGACATTCTATTCCATTGGCAGTTCGGGGCATGAGGGCACAGCAGCAATGGCCGCGGCAACGCGTTCGACCGATATGGCATTCCTGCATTACCGAGATGCTGCGTTCCTAATCCAGCGTAAGAAGCAAGCTGGCGGCCTGACGCCTTTGCACGACATGGCCTTGTCCTTCGCTGCATCCGCTGATGACCCGATCTCGGGGGGGCGGCACAAAGTATTGGGATGCGCACATACGTTTGTGCCGCCGCAAACCAGCACAATCGCATCACATTTGCCCAAGGCCGTTGGCGCGGCGCATTCGCTCGGCATGGCGCAACGGCTGCAGCTTGCCGATGCCGTGTTGCCGCATGACTCAATAATCTTATGTTCTTTTGGTGATGCGTCTGCAAATCATTCCACATCGCAAGGCGCATTCAACGCCGCCTGCTGGGCCGCCTATCAACATTTGGCGATGCCAATAGTCTTCCTGTGTGAGGATAACGGCATCGGTATTTCGGTACGTACGCCGGGCGGGTGGATCGCGGCGAATTTCGCGCAAAGACCAGCGCTGCATTATATCAGCTGCGATGGCGCGGACCTGAACGATGCCTTGCGCGGATGCACAGAAGCGGTGGCCTATGCCCGCACGCGACGCAAGCCGGTTTTTCTGCACATGCAAACGATCCGATTGATGGGGCATGCAGGCGCTGATGTTGAGTTAAGCTACGCGCCAATTGTACAGATTGAAGCTGCCGAGGCGCAGGACCCGTTGCTGCACAGTGCGCGCATCTTGCATGAACAAGTCGGCATGTCGGGCGCAGAGATTGTCGCACGTTATGAAGACATGCGTGCTCGGGTGGACCGCGTGGCGCAGGATGCGTTGGCGAAGCCGCGACTATTGACGGCGGCTGAGGTGATGGCTTCGATTGAACCCGAAAAATCCGCAAAACCCCCGCAGCCCTTGCCTCATACGGCGGCGCGTGATGCCCTATTCATCAAAGACGCACGCAATCTTGCCAAGCCAGCAACTTTGGCCAAGAGTATCAATTTTGCCTTGGCAGATATCATGCTGCAATATCCTCAGGTCGCGGTGTTTGGCGAAGATGTCGCGCGCAAAGGGGGCGTCTATGGCGTGACACAGGGGCTGCAGGAGAAATTTGGCGCGGCGCGTGTGTTTGATACGTTACTGGACGAACAAACGATCCTGGGGCTTGCCATTGGCATGGCACATAATGGCTTTGTGCCCATGCCCGAAATCCAGTTTTTGGCTTATCTGCACAATGCTGAAGATCAGATCCGTGGCGAAGCAGCGACCTTGTCCTTCTTTTCAAACAAGCAATATCGCAACCCAATGGTTATCCGTATTGCGGGCCTGCCTTATCAAAAGGGATTTGGCGGGCATTTCCATAATGACAATAGCCTTGCTGTTCTCACCGATATTCCAGGCATCATCGTTGCTTGTCCGTCCAGCGCCGCGGACGCACCAGCGATGCTAAGGGAATGTGTGCGACTGGCGCATGAGGACGGACGGGTCGTGGTCTTTGTAGAACCTATCGCCCTTTATCATACGACCGACCTGCATCAGCCGGAGGATGGCGGGTGGACGGCGCCTTATGTTGCGCCAGATCAGGACAAGGTGATTGCACAGGGTACGCTTGGCCAATCTGGCAAAGGAACTGAACTTGCTATCATAACCTACGGAAATGGTTATTTTCTTTCACATCAAGCGGCGAATGATTTAGAAGCCAGCGGGATGGATTTACGGATTATCGATTTACGCTGGCTGCATCCGTTAAATGCTGAGGCGATTGTTGCGGCGGTGGCGGATTGTAAGAAAATTTTGATTGTCGATGAATGCCGCCGATCGGGAAGCCTCAGCGAGAAATTGATGACCATCTTAAATGAAGCGGGACGTGGCGATGCCGTCAGCCGGATAACTGCCGAGGATTGCTTCATCCCGCTAGGGCCAGCCGCTGAACTGGTTTTGCCGAGCAAAGCCTCGATAATAGAAGCAGCGCGGGCAGCGGTAGCATGAAAAAACGGGCTTTAGTCATTTGTCCCGGGCGCGGGACGTATAACGCAACCGAGCTTGGCTATCTGAAAACGCATCATGCCGCGCGTCAGGACGTTATTGCGGCGGTTGACGCCGTGCGGGGTGCGATGGGGCAAATGACTGTTTCGCAGCTTGATGGCGCAGATAAATACACGCCATCGGTTCATATGACCGGGGATAATGCCTCGGCGTTGATCTATGCCTGTGCAATGGCAGACTTCGCCGCGATTGACCGCGAAAAATTTGATATTGTGGCGGTTACAGGCAACTCAATGGGTTGGTATCTCGCATTGGCTTGTGCGGGTATAGTCGATCTTGCGGGTGGTGCACGGCTGGTGAACAATATGGGCGGTATCATGCATCAGCATGGTGCAGGCGGACAGATTGTCTGGTCCATTTGTGATGATAATTGGATTCTTCAAGAAGATAAATTATTATTTATTAATAATTTGATGATTGAAGCGTCCATAATTTCTGAAGTTAGTATATATATTTCCATCCGGCTTGGTGGGATGATTGTGTTTGCCGCGGACGAGGCGGGGCTCAAATGGTTGATGGAGCGCTTACCAAAAGACGACCGTTTCCCTTTAAGGTTGATGCACCATGCTGCCTTCCATAGCCCATTGCTGAACCATATCGTGCCGATGGCACGGGCAGAAAATCCTCTGAATGATTTCGGGGTCGGCGAAATTCCGGCGATTGATGGGCAGGGCCGGATTTGGTCCCCGCGCGCGTTCAACCGAGATGCTATTTATGCGTATACGCTGGGCGCGCAATTGACTGACAGCTATGATTTTACGCGCGCGGTGCAAGTTGCCGCGGCAGAGTTTGCGCCGGACACAGTCATCGTTCTTGGACCCGGCACGACCTTGGGCGCACCCATTGCGCAGGCACTGATTGCTTCGGGCTGGCGCGGTTTGTCGAGCAAGGCGGATTTTCAGGCGCGGCAGCAAGGCGAACCGATCCTCATTTCCATGGGCATGGCGGAACAGCGTGCTTGGGCGTTAAGCTAAGCATTGCATACGAATAAGCGCTAGACGCCCCGTCGCTTCCCGATAAAGGGAAGAGCAATTTTGCAAGGCTATTGTCTACTGCCTTGCCAGGAGATTGACGGAATGCGAGACCATAGTTCAACCTTGCTGCTGTTCGGGGCGACGGGTGACCTTTCGCGCCGCATGTTGCTGCCGTCTTTATACGCATTGCATGCCGATGGTTTGATTCACTCGAATTTACGGATTTTTGGTACGGCGCGAAGCACCCTGACTGATGACGCTTTTCGCGATATGGCCCGTGCGGCATTGTGCGAATTTCTACCCGATGACCGTAAGGCTGAAGGACTTATCGACGCCTTTCTGCAACGCTTGAATTATGTCCCTTTAGACGCCTCTGACCCCGATGGTTTTTCAGAACTGGCGGCGACCATTGGTGATATATCGGATGGATTGTCTATCTTCCTGTCCACAGCGCCGTCCTTGTTCGAAGCGACGATCAAGGGCCTGCATTATGCAGGGCTTTCAGGCGAGAATGTACGTATTGGTTTGGAAAAACCCTTAGGCAATGATCTTGCATCTTCGCGCCATATCAATGACGCCGTCAATGCTGTATTCCCCGAAAAACGAACGTTCCGCATCGATCATTATCTGGGCAAGGAAACTGTTCAGAACCTGATGGCATTGCGTTTTGGCAATATGCTGTTTGAACCCTTGTGGAACGCCAATGCAATTGCGCATGTCCAGATCACCATAAGCGAGACAGTCGGGCTTGAAGGTCGCGCAGGTTTTTATGACGATACCGGCGCGCTGCGGGACATGGTGCAGAACCATATGTTGCAACTTCTCGCGCTGATCGCGATGGAGCCACCTGCCAGCCTTGATGCCACCGCCATTCGGGACGAAAAGGTCAAGGTTTTGCGCGCACTCCGCCCTGTGGCTGAAGGCGATGTCGTGACTGGTAAATATATCGAAGGCGCGGTCCAAGGCGATGCAGTCAAAAGCTACGAAACGGATCTTGGCAAGGCGTCCGATACCGAAACTTTCGTCGCGATAAAGGCGTATGTCGACAATTGGCGCTGGCAAGGCGTTCCGTTTTTCCTGCGCACGGGCAAGCGCCTGCCGGAACGGCGTAGTGAGATTGTCATTCAATTCAAACCTGTTCCGCACAATGTGTTCCGCGATCGCGGCGGGAAACTTGAGGCGAATACGCTTATCATCCGATTACAGCCGGAGGAGTATGTGCGGTTGTTGGTAATGGCAAAAGAACCTGGGCTGGACCGTGGTGGTGTTACATTGCGTGAGGTGCCGCTCGATTTGTCGCTGACCGCGGCTTTTGCTGGATCACGTCGGCGGATTGCTTATGAAAGACTGCTTCTGGACCTCATAGAAGGCGACCAGACATTGTTTGTACGCCGGGACGAAGTTGAGGCCCAGTGGACATGGATCGATGCCATACGGCGTTTATGGAGTGCCACGGCGCTACTACCAAAGGCTTATGGTGCGGGAAGCTGGGGACCTAATGCGGCGATTGCGCTGACGGAACGTGATGGAGTGAGCTGGCATGAGTAAATTGCACATCGCAATTGAAACCGTCACCGCCCGGATTATTGAACGTTCGAGGGTGGGGCGTCAGGTGTATCTTGATCTAATCGCCAAGCAACGCGATGCGGGTGTTAACCGCCCGGTTTTAAGCTGTGGTAATCTCGCGCATGGTTTCGCCGCCAGTGGCGAGGATAAGGCTGCCATTCGCGATGGCAAGGCGATGAACATCGGTATCGTTACCGCGTATAACGACATGTTGTCCGCGCATCAGCCATATGGTCGCTACCCCGAACAGATGAAGATTTTTGCACGTGAGGTGGGTGCTACCGCGCAAGTTGCAGGGGCCACGCCAGCGATGTGCGATGGAGTCACGCAGGGACAGGATTCGATGGAACTGTCCTTGGTCAGCCGCGATGTTATCGCAATGGCAACGGCGGTAGGTTTAAGCCACGGCATGTTTGAAAGTGTCGCCATGCTTGGCATATGCGACAAGATTGTTCCCGGCTTGTTGATCGGCGCGTTGCGCTTTGGCCATTTGCCCACCATACTTGTACCGGCAGGCCCCATGCCTTCAGGTTTGGCTAACAAGGAAAAGCAACGCGTGCGGCAGCTTTATGCCGAGGGTAAAGTGGGCCGCGCCGAATTGCTTGAGGCCGAAGCTGCGTCTTATCATAGTGCGGGCACCTGTACCTTTTACGGCACTGCAAATTCGAACCAGATGATGATGGAAGTCATGGGGCTGCATATCCCCGGCGCGGCTTTCATCAACCCGGGCACGAAATTGCGAACGGAATTGACGCGGGCTGCCGTGCATCGTTTGCGCAAGATTGGATGGGATGGCGACGATTATCGGCCTTTGGGGCTTTGCATCGATGAAAAGGCCATTGTGAACGCCTGTGTAGGCTTGCTCGCGACAGGTGGTTCGACCAACCATGCGTTGCATATTCCCGCAATCGCGCGTGCCGCGGGGATCCTTATTGATTGGGAAGATTTGGACCAACTGTCCTCTGCCGTCCCGCTCATCGCGCGGGTCTATCCCAACGGGTCGGGCGATGTGAATCATTTCCACGCGGCGGGCGGCATGGGCTATGTTATTCGCGAGCTGATTGATGCGGGCCTTTTACACCGCGACATTATGACGGTCGCAGGTGATGATTTAGCTGATTATGGGCGTGAGCCAATGTTAGAAAATGATCAGCTTGTCTGGCGCGATGCGCCAGAAGTCACTGCCGACGATACTATGCTGCGTCCCCCGTCAGCGCCGTTCAGCCCCGATGGCGGGATGCGTTTGGTGACAGGCAATTTGGGCCGGGCAACCTTTAAGACGAGCGCCGTCGATCCCGCGCGCTGGACCATAGAAGCACCCGTACGTGTGTTTCATGACCAGAATGATGCATTAGCGGCGTTCAAGGAAGGGGAGTTGGATCGCGATGTTGTCGTCGTTATCCGTTTCCAAGGACCTGTCGCCAACGGCATGCCCGAATTGCACAAGCTGACCCCGCCTTTGGGTGTGTTGCAAGATAAGGGCTTTAATGTGGCACTCGTCACCGATGGCCGCATGTCCGGCGCGTCGGGTAAGGTGCCGGCCGCAATCCATTTAAGCCCTGAAGCTGCGCGCGGCGGCGCAATCGCGAAGCTTCAGGATGGTGATATTGTTCGGCTCTGCGCCAACAGTGGAACATTGTCGGCCTTGGTCGATGCTGATATTTGGGCTGCCCGCGCGCCAGCGCCTACGCCAGCGCGGCATGTAGGTACGGGGCGAGAGCTGTTCGCATTGATGCAAGCAGGCGCGGATGAGGCAGAGAAAGGCGGGTCGGCCATGTTAGCAGTTGCTGGACTATGACGGCTGTCGTTGCCGTCGATATTGGCGGAACCCACGCTCGCTTCGCTATAGCCGAGGTGCAGGACGGCCGCGTGCTTACACTTGGTGAGGCGACAACGCTCAAAACATCTGAACATGCCAGTTTCCAAACGGCATGGCAGGAATTTGAAAGGCTCAATGGTACAATGCTGCCGCGCGCCGCCGCCATTGCCATTGCCGGACCTGTAGACGCTGATGTCATCAAGCTGACCAACAATCCATGGATTATCCGCCGTTCGATGGTGTGCGAGCAGTTGAATGTGGATAGTTTTGTCATCGTTAATGACTTTGGCGCAGTTGGTCATGCCGTCGCACAAGCGGGTGCAGAACATTTTCAGCATCTCACAGGGCCAGAGCAGGACTTCGCCACCGAAGGCACATTGAGCATTATCGGGCCGGGAACAGGTCTCGGTGTGGCGCATCTTTGGCGCAAGGGCGCTGCTTATCATGTGCAAGCGACCGAAGGCGGGCATATCGACTTTGCGCCGCTCGACGCGATTGAGGACGCTGTTTTGGCGCGCTTGCGTAAACGCTATCGCCGGGTGTCTGTGGAACGTGTCGTGTCCGGACCGGGGCTTATCGATCTATACGAAACGCTTGCGGCGATAGAGGGGCGTGCGGTCCAGTCATATGACGACAAGACTTTGTGGCAAATGGGACTTTCGGGTGAGGACAGCCTTGCCGCTGCCGCTGTTGACCGCTTCTGTCTTTCCCTCGGCAGTATTGCGGGTGATATCACGCTGGCGCAGGGAGGCTTTGCAGGTGTCGTGATTGCGGGTGGACTTGGCCTGCGCATTAAAGACAGCCTCATGCGTTCGGGATTTGCCGAAAGATTTCGTGCGAAGGGTCGTTTTGAAGGGCTGATGTCCGCGATTCCTGTAAAATTAATCACACATCCGCAGCCGGGCCTGTTTGGCGCAGCGGCCGCTTATGCCCAGCAACATATTTGAGGATTTATAGAAAATGGACGCAATCGAAAAAATCATGCGTACCGCACCCGTCATTCCGGTACTTGTTATCGACGATGCCGCGCATGCGCGGAGTATAGCGGAGGCGCTCGTTGCCGGAGGGCTTCCGGTTCTCGAAGTCACCTTACGTACCGCTGCGGCCTTGGACGCGATTGCCGAAATGAAGAAGGTTCCTGGTGCAATTGTAGGTGCGGGCACTGTTGTCGATGTTCCGGGCTTGGAATGTGCAATCGCGGCTGGCGCTGAGTTCATTGTCTCGCCGGGCCTCACCGATAATTTGGGTAAGGCAGCCACAACCAAAGGCATACCGTTCCTGCCCGGCATCGCCAGCGCAGGCGATATCATGCGCGGGCTTGATTTAGGACTTACGCATTTTAAATTTTTTCCTGCTGAAGCAAATGGCGGACTTCCTGCGCTCAAATCCCTCATTGGACCATTCGGCCAGTGCAGATTTTGCCCAACGGGAGGCATAAAGCAGGACACAGCGGCAGATTGGTTGGCAGTCCCGGAAATTTTATGTGTTGGCGGTAGCTGGCTTGTTGGTAAAGGCGTTCCCGATGTTGCCGCGATTGAATCGGCAGCGCGTGCCGCATCGGCACTACGGAACTAACGGAGACGCAAGGCATATGGCCGAAGAAATCGAATGGTGGGATTTTGATGCTGCAGAAGATTTAATCGATGCAGTAGTGGGCGATGTCAGCTTCATCATTGAAAGTGCACTCGATGCGCGCGGTCAGGCATTGGTTGCATTCCCCGGTGGTTCAACGCCCAAACCGATTTTGGAAAAGCTCGCCCAAGCCAATATTCGTTGGAAAAATGTAACGATTATCCCAACCGATGACCGATTAGTGCCTGTCGACAATCCGCTTTCAAATGTCGCGATGATTGCGAAAATCTTCATTCCAAAGGGCG
>Ga0208163_1000075_pt1 | contig 29136 bp, 32 predicted proteins | sample ColrivemetaGS753_FD_187615 | JGI IMG/M metagenome (GOLD analysis project Ga0208163, IMG submission 187615) | Estuarine microbial communities from the Columbia River estuary - Ebb tide non-ETM metaG S.753 (SPAdes) (version 2) | ecosystem: Environmental > Aquatic > Marine > Intertidal zone >...
GGGATGATTACAACTTATGAATAACATTCCTTCAGCAGGAATTTTCAACTTAGCGATACCAGCAGGATTTGATCGAAGAAAATATCCTTCTGTACCATGTTTTAAAGTCAAATTCACATTGGGTACAGCCTCACCTGAGACTTTATCCAAGAGCTGTATGCTTACCACAACCGAATCTTGTTGCCCAAAAACTGATCCCACTAAAAACAGAGAAAAGATCAAATAATATGTCTTTAGCATCTTCATCCTACCTAAAGATGTAAGTTTTTTTTGATTCCATAAAAAAAGCCTCTTACGAGGCTTCCATTTATACTTTTAAACACCAGTTAAATGTGTCTTCAGTTTTTCCTGCTTTTAGATCGTCAAGGTATTTTTTGATCTTATTGGAAACCTCTCTTGTTTCCAATCCAGGCAGTGTAAAGATTTCGTTTCTATAACCAATCTTGGCAATATGAGCAATCGTTGCCGCTGTCCCTGCCCCAAAAGCATCCTGAAGTTTACCTGAACGTGCAGCTTCAACAACCTCTTCTACAGTAACTTTTCTCTCTTCAACTGGAATCCCCCAACTAGCAGCTATTTCTACAACTGATCGTTTTGTTACTCCTCTTAAAATAGTGTCCGCATCCTCAGATGGCGTAATCATTTTGCCATCAATCATGAAAATGATATTCATGGTACCTGATTCTTCAATGAACTTATGTTCTTTTCCGTCTGTCCAGATCAATTGATGGAAACCATTTGCCTGACCTAATCTTGCCGGATAAAGAGATGCACCGTAGTTTCCTGCTGTTTTTGCTCTACCCACACCACCTACAGATGCTCTGGTATAGAATTCTTCGATCTTAACGTTTACAGGTTCTGAATAATACGCGCCAACCGGGCACGTAAATATGATAAATTTATAAGTCTCTGATGGCTTAATCCCTACAAATTCGTCTACAGCGAACATAAAAGGCCTGATGTACAACGAAAAACCTTCCTTTGATGGGATCCAGTTTTTATCGATTTCTACCGTTTTTCTAACCAATTCCACAAAGGTGTCTACAGGAATCGTAGGCATACACATTCTTTCACATGACTCCACAAAACGAAGCGCATTCATTTCCGGTCTAAAGATCGTCACTTCATTATCTACCGTTCTATTTGCCTTCATTCCTTCAAAAATGGATTGGCCATAGTGAATCGCAGAGGTTGCAGGGTGCATCGACAAATTACCAAAAGGCATAATTTCTGGCTGCCCCCATTCTCCATTACTGTATTCCATAACCAACATATGATCCGAAAAAACCTTTCCAAATGGCAGGTTGTCCCAATCTACTTCGTTAACACGTGAATTTTGAGTTGGAGTGATCTTAATGTTGATCGTATCTTGTATCATAGCACTAATTGTTACGCGAATATACTCAGATTCCTAAAAACTACCAATTTTGACAAGGTTACTCAGAAATTTATTTCTTTATTTTTGACACACCATTTTTATCATGGAAAAGAGCAGAGAAATCCTAAAAAAGTACTGGGGGTTTGATTCATTCAGACCGATGCAGGAAACCATTGTTGACGACGTCATTTATGGACATGATGTACTTGCGCTTCTACCAACCGGCGGTGGAAAGTCAATTTGCTTCCAGGTCCCTGGAATAGCTCTTGAGGGAGTAGTCGTAGTCATTTCTCCATTGATCGCACTTATGCAAGATCAGGTAAGTTCATTGCAGAAAAGAGGAATTAAAGCGATTGCCATTACTGGAGGAATGTCTGAAAAAGAAATCGATATTGCTATCGACAATGCACGATTTGGAGGTTATAAGTTCTTATACACTTCCCCAGAACGTATCAACTCACGTTTATTTCAAGAACGATTCAAGCTAATGAAAGTAGCATTGATCGTTGTGGATGAAGCTCATTGTATTTCCGAGTGGGGACATGATTTCAGGCCAAGCTTTAGAACAATCGCTCCGTTGAGAACCATCCAACCTAAAGTTCCCGTTTGTGCCGTAACAGCAACGGCTACCGAAAAGGTAAAAGAAGACATTATACTACAGCTACAACTGCAACAACCGAAGATCCACGAGGCAAGTTTTGAAAGAAACAACCTGAGCTATAATGTGATTAAAACTGACAATAAACTACAGGCAATCCTCGATCATTGTAAGAACAATTCTAACCAATGTGGAATTGTGTATTGTCAAACAAGAAGGTCCGTTAAGGAAATTGCTAAATTCTTATATAACAATAAGATATCTACAGGAATCTATCATGGAGGTTTAAATTCAGATCAACGAACTCAGATGCTAAATGACTGGCTTCAGGATCGGATTAAAGTCATGGTCGCAACGAATGCCTTTGGAATGGGTATAGACAAACCAGATGTTCGGTATGTACTGCATTATGAGGTCCCATTCAGTATTGAAGCCTATTTTCAAGAAGCTGGGAGAGCTGGAAGAGACCTTCAATACTCATCGGCAATTGCTTTCTGGAGAGATGCCGATCTTACCGAAATGGAAAATCGACTGATCAGTCAATTCCCATCCATAGATACTATAAAACGAACTTATCTTGCTCTTTGTAATTACCTGAAAATTGCCATAGGATCAGGAAAAGATGAAAGTTATTACCTTGATCTTGATAAGTTTTGCAAAACCTTCAATTTAAATGTTTCAGAAACTTTCAGTAGTCTTAAAATTCTGGAAACCAATAAGAACATAAGTGTCTCCGATGCATTCTCGCATTCCACTAGTTTTATGTTTACTGTAGGTAATAGAGAACTATACAATTTTCAAATATCTAACGAAAAAATAATACCTATTACATCCTTATTATCAAGGTCTTACAATAGTTCATTTGATTCATTCGTAAAAATCAACGAACACCAGATCACTAAACGACTTAATCAGCCAATAAAAACAACAATAGATCAGTTGACATTTCTTGAAAAGAATGGAATCATCTCAATTACATGGTCCAATGATCTCCCTTCTATTACCTTTCTCACAGAACGCTTGCCCGATAACCAATTGACTATCTATCCTGAAGCATACCAGTTTAGAAAAGAACGGGCTCAAGTTAAAATGGATGCAATCTGTACTTTCCTCATCAAGGAGGATTGTAGATCAAAACAGCTTCTTCACTATTTCGGGCAATCCGGAAATGAATGTGGGATTTGTGACATTTGCAAAAAGAACAGCCGAACAAATGACCTTCACCAGGAATCTCTTTTGGACTTTTGCACTCATGGAAAAACTTTATTTCAGATCGAAAACCATTTCACCCAACAATCAAAAGAGATTAAGGAAATGCTTCAAGGTTTACTCAACGCAGGCAAGCTAAGTCGCAACAATGATCTCTTCACAACAATTTGATCATCCCTCAAATCGGGCTCTAAGCTCATGTATATCCTTCTGTAGATCTTGAATTGACTTACTCAAATGCTGGTCATCCATCCTAACCTCAGGCAATTCAGGAGAAATATAATTTACAAACTTCCAGATCTCTAATACATCATTTGCATGAACGAGATAAGGTTTATAGAAAGTATTAGTTGAGCACAATTGAAATGACTGACTGGAATCCAGAAGGTTATGAACTATCTTAAAGACTATTCCTTCATCTTTCGTTACCACAATGCACGGCGTACCTGATCGTATCGTCATCCAGTTTTGGATGTACTCAGCAACGACATAGGATCCTTCTACAACTGGTGGCATAGAATCGCCTGTAATTGGGAAAGATCTGTATTTCTTGTTCTTAGACAGAAAAGGCAGATAAAAGGTTGGCAAGACTTTTAGATAATCTGGATCTGCATAACCTGAAGTATATCCCGCGCTTGCTTTATGAGGAATCAATTCGATCAACTCCTCATCTTGTTGGTCTACCACAGTGGTCAATACCCTCAACTTCTGACCTTTCACATCTTTTAGATCACCCTTATCAAAGGCTTCCCAATCTGATTCAGATAATTTCTCCAAATCTTTTTTAATTAGCTCGTCTAGAGATATTTTAAAGAACTCACCAAAAGAGATTAGAGCCTCTAAATTCGGTTGAGCCACCCCATTTTCATAACCACTGTAAGTAGAACGCGTTAGATTCAAAGCTTGAGCTACTTCTTCCTGAGACTGCTTTAGTCGCTTACGTAACGTCTTCAGATTATTGCCTATGTTCATCTTCTGGATTTTCAACAAACATACATAATGATTAGAATATAAACAATTAAATGTTTAATAATTAATCATTCCTGAATAACGTCAAGCCCTTCCTCTCCGCATAAACCGCAATAAATCTCGCTCCGAAGAAAATAATCTGAGAGGTATAAAATACCCATACCATAACCACTAAAAGAGATCCTGCAATACCTCCATCAGCTGCAAAAAAGAAATTGGTCAAGTAATATCTAATCAATAAATGACCACTAAACAAAAGTAAAGAAGTAACAATAGCCCCGATAAAAGCCAACTTCCATCGCACCACGCCATCATGCACATACCTGAAGATCATCGTAAATATGATCAAATTGGATGTTACTGAAAGCGTTGAATTTGAAAACGTTGAAAAGATCCAATGCCAAACTTGAAGCTCATTCAACCATGAATCACCCAATGAGATCAATACCGTTTGTGCAAAGTAGATCATGATAATAACCAATGTAAAAGCACCAATGAGGGCAATTGAAATCAACCGGAACAATAGTCCTCTGAGAATTTGTTTTTTCGCCCCAACTTTCCGTGGATCAATCCCCATATACGTATTGAGGCTATTTTTCAAAGAAACAAGTATAGCCGTACAAGTGATTAATAACGTTACTAAACCAACAACTTCCATGACCGTATTCCCTTTTTCGAGGTTCATTGTATTCAGAAACTCAAGAATACCCGTCACATCTTTTACCCCTACTTGATTATGCAGTAAGTCAGTTATAATCTCAGTCATTTTGTCCTGACCAATAATTCTACCAAATAATGACAGTGAAATATAAAACAAAGGCACCAATGCAAAAAGCGTATAATATGCTATAGCAGCGCCATGATGCATCCCCCTGACAGCAATAAACGATTTTATTGTCTCCAGAAACAGCCTGGGCCATTCCATTATAGTGATATCACCCTTTTCTTCTGACATATGCTCTTTCAACTGAATTCAATGGTTCCCAGCTTAACAACATCAACGATTCACCATTCTTATCTTCGAAATAATTCTCGTACATCGGACCGGTAAAAGAAGAATACAGAAATTTCAATTCCAGTATCACCTCATCATTTCCCCCTTCAATTGAATATTCATCTGGACGAAAATGAAATCTTTCAGATCCTATCCTGACGGAATTCATTACTCCGAAGATCCTTCCATCTTCAAGACTCTTAGGTTTGTAATAGAAGGAAAGAGGATTTCCAACTCTTACTATTCTACCCTTTTTCATTAAGACTATTCGATCAGAAAGCCCTAAAGTTTCAGAGCCATCGTGAGAGACCAGAAGAACCGTTGTATTTCTAACTCTTCGCAGCTCAAGTAAATAATGAATCAACTTTTTTCGCAAACCTCCATCAAGATGAGAAAAAGGTTCATCCAGAAGGATCATTTCAGGCTCACTTGCCAATACTCTTGCAAGAGCCAAACGTTGTTGCTCACCACCCGAAAGCGTATGCGCTTTTTGTTTTCTCACCTCATCCAGTTCCATTAAGGAGATCAACTCCTCCGTAAATTTATCCCGCTCTGCTCTTGGCAGATACAAGATCTGACCATAAATATTCTCTTCTACAGTATGATATTCATCCAGTTTAAAATCCTGGTTAACCAGACTAATTTCAGGATGCCCCGGAATTAAACTAACCGAAGGTCCTTCAACTTTTTTACCGTTGAACAACACTTCACCTTCTGTTGGATCCAGTGTTCCGGCAATGATCTTCAATAGTGAGGTTTTACCAGCCCCGCTCCTACCGACAACACTTATGATCTCCCCCTTCTTGACTACAAGCTCAACTCCTTTAAGCACTTCTCTGTCATACGACAAACTGACTCCATTGACGCTCAGGATCTTCATTGCAGCTCTTTTGGGAATTCCTTCGAAGCAATATAAACTCCATATATCGGATTCGCATATGGCTCATTGTCCTTGATCCAGATCTTTAGAACCGTATCATCCTTAACCTTTTCTGAAGAATATTCACTCAAAATACTCTCCGACACCGCCAAAATCGTGTCAGGATTTCCTTCCGAAGACAATACGAATAAACAGCAACCTTTGATCGGATAACTAAATTCCGTGCCGTCAGACAAAGAACCCGCAAGAACAAATACGTCGTCTCGCTTCACTGAAAGCTCCTTAAATCCCTTGGTAATTGCAAACTCATCTTCCCAGAGATACTTTCGATTGTCTTCTGTTTCTTTCCCCCGATGCTGCTCATCTGCGAGTTGCTGAGAGAACAGATCATTGATCAGGTACACATGTATGATACACTTCATAGTACAATGTTAATCCAATACTTTGAGCAATCTCAATTTCAAGAAGTCAACTTTTCAAATGTATACTGTGAATTCTATTTATACTTTTGCATGCAATGAGCGAGAACAAAGGAGTCATACAGTTATTCAAACACAAAACAGAATCTGTTAAACGAAATCATCCATGGATTTTTTCCGGAGCAATCCATACTAACACAGAGGATTTGAATGATGGACAGGTTGTCACTGTTACAGACAATAAAGGGAACTTTCTGGCAAGGGGACATTTTCAACATGCAACGATTGCTGTTCGTGTTCTGACTTTTTCAGATCAACCCATTGATCAGGAATTATTTAACAAGAAGATCTCGAATGCTGTTGAACTAAGAAGAAAACTGGATCTGTTTTCTTTAGACAATAATATTTGTCGATTGATCCATGGCGAAGGAGACTCTTTACCAGGATTGATCATTGACTATTACAACGGAGCTGCTGTGATCCAGTGCCATAGTTATGGAATGTACAACTCTTTAACGCTTATTTCGGAAGCACTAAAGAATGCGCTGGGGAATTCACTAAAAGCGATCTATTCCAAATCGAGTGATACATTACCAGGAAGGACAGAAACTGAAGATGGTTACCTCTATGGTGAAGTGGAAACTCCGTTTATCGCTCAGGAACACGGAATCAATTTGAGTATTGATTGGATCAAGGGACAAAAAACAGGATTTTTCGTAGATCAAAGAGAAAACAGAAAACTTCTCGGTAAGTATGCCCATGGTAAAAAGGTCTTGAATACATTTTGCTATTCAGGAGGATTTAGTTTGACTGCACTTCAGAATGGAGCTACCCTTGTTCACTCGCTTGACAGTTCCAAAAAAGCAATTGAGCTAACAGAAACAAATGTGGCATTGAATCAGTTCGATGGTCAACATGGGTCGATCGTAGCTGATGCAATGGATTATATGAAAGAACTGAATGAAGACTACGACATCATCGTTCTTGACCCACCTGCTTTCGCAAAACACAGAGATAAGCGTCACAAAGCAATTCAGGGATATAAGCGATTGAACGCACATGCGATCCGTCAGATCAAACCGGGAGGGATCATTTTCACATTTTCCTGTTCACAGGTGGTCGATAAATATTTGTTCAATAACACGATCATTGCCGCTGCAATTGAAGCCGGAAGGAATGTCAAAATTCTCGAACAACTTCATCAACCGGCAGACCATCCAATCAATGCATTCCATCCGGAGGGAGAATACCTGAAAGGACTCGTAATTCAAGTAGACTAATGCTGGATCTTAAATACAGTACTATTCTGAAGGTTGCTGTTCCTTTGATGATCTCCAGCTTCATTCAATCGATCGTTTTAATTACAGATTCATCGTTTTTAAGCCGCTATAGTATTGATGCATTTGCTGCCGTAGGAAATGGGGGATTGATCTATATCACCCTTTACATGGCATATGTTGGTATGAGTGATGGAGCTCAGATCCTGATCGCCAGAAGAATTGGACAACAAAACACAGGAGCTATAGGACGAATATTCGGCACTTCCATTATTGCCAATCTCATCCTTGCTGTTGTTTTATATATGATCATCAGTATGATCATGCCGGATCTTTTACGTCTGTATTCAAAGCATGCTGATCTTGCCACACAACAGATAAACTACATCAACATCAGAGGATATGCCTTATTTTTTGCAATGATCTCCCTCTCCATACAAGCCTTCTTTATGGCCCACGGAAAGACCGTGGTCGTGCTTATCTCAGCTGGATTGACGGCAATCTCAAATATCATTTTAGATTACGGGTTGATCTTTGGTGAATTAGGCTTCCCAGAATTAGGTCTGGAAGGAGCAGCATGGGCCTCTACTATAGCGGACGGAATCGGAATGACCTTTTTGATCTTTGCCCTCCTTCTTTCGGCTGAAAACAAAAAGTATAGTCTGATCAAGCGTATTGAGTTTTCAACTGATTCAATGAAAGAACTATTCAAGATCGGTAGCCCATTGATGCTCCAAGGCTTTGCTGCTCTGGCCACTTGGACTGTTTTCTTTACATGGTTGGAACAGATCGGGAAATTTGAACTAACCGTGTCACAGAACATTCGATCGATCTATTTCCTTGCTTTCGTCCCTATCTGGGGATTTGCCGGGACAACTAAAACATACATCTCCCAATATATAGGCGCTCAACGATTTGATGACCTTCCGAAGATCCAAAGGAGGATTCAATTAATGACTATCCTTTTCCTTTTTGTTTTTTTTCATGGAGCAATCTTTTATCCTGACAAAATGATCAGCCTCATAAATCCTGAGGTAGAATTTATCTCTAAAAGCAGTGATATCCTTCGCTTCATTTCTGTTTCCATTTTTATATACGGTATATTCTCCGTTTATTTCCAGACCATCAACGGAAGCGGAAACACAAGGATCTCATTTTATATAGAGATGGCCTCGGTCTTCACTTATCTCACAGGATCATTTTTACTCATTAAGGTATTCAAAGCCGATATTTTCTGGATCTGGAGTGTAGAGTACATCTATTTCGCTACGACCGGAATTCTTGCAATCTTTTATCTTCGTACTTCAAACTGGAAAAACAAGATCATATGAAGATCATTTTCATGGGAACCCCCGACTTTGCTGTTTGTATCCTGGAAAAACTCATTCAGGCCAAAAAAGATATTGTAGCAGTCGTTACCGCACCAGATAAACCAGCTGGAAGAGGGAGAGCAATTCAGGAAAGCGCAGTGAAAAAATGTGCCGTTTCACATAAAATACCCACACTGCAACCCGCAAACTTAAAAGCCGAGGATTTCATCAATGAATTGCAGTGGTACAATGCAGATCTATTTGTGGTTGTTGCTTTCCGCATGCTTCCTGAAGCAGTATGGAGTATACCCCCAAAAGGAACGATCAATCTTCATGGTTCCTTGTTACCTCAATATCGTGGCGCCGCTCCTATTAACTGGGCGGTTATTAATGGAGAAAAAGAAACAGGGGTTAGCACCTTCTTTATCGAAAAGGAAATTGATACCGGAAAGATCATCGAACAAGCAAAGATTCAAATTGGCGAAAATGATACGGTAGGAGAAGTCCATGACCGACTAATGCATTTAGGCGCTGACTTAACCGTACATACAGTTGAATTGATCGAATCAAATGATACCATCCCGTCAATTGATCAGAATAGTTTCGATCTGACTCAAGTAAAGCACGCACCGAAGATCTTTAAAGAGGATTGTAAAGTGGATTGGTCCATGGACGCAAAATCAATACATGACTTTATAAGAGGTCTATCGCCCTACCCTGCTGCCTGGACAAACCTAACGAATGAGACATCGGGAGAAACTCGATCCTTTAAATTGTTTATATCAAGAAAAACAGGAATAAAAGTTACCGAAAGAAAGATCCTAACCACAAAAGAAGGAATACTATTTCCGTGCAGCGATGAGTACATTCTTATCACCGAATTTCAGCCCGAAGGAAAAAGAAGAATGCATTTTAAGGAGTTTCTTGCGGGAAACACCTTTGAAGACTGGGGAATTTAAACTACTAACATTCACCGATAAAATATATAGATTGGTCGAAAAAGTCAGTTGTAGCGTGGTTTTTAGGTGCCTTTATCAACAAAATTGTACTTTTATCAACAAAAAACCTACTTTTTACGCTGAAAGTCTTGACACGCTTGGATATTCCGATATATTTGTTTCGAAAATTTATTTACAAACATTCTAAAAAACCAGAACTATGAACAAAGCAGAATTGATCGATGCTATCGCAGCGGACGCTGGATTGTCAAAGGCAGATGCTAAGAAAGCATTGGACGCATTCGTTAACACTACAGCAGGAGCGTTGAAGAAAGGAGACAGAATCTCTCTAGTAGGATTCGGATCTTTCTCAGTTTCTAAAAGAGCTGCTAGAACGGGACGTAACCCACAAACTGGAAAAGAAATCAAAATCGCTGCTAAGAACGTTGTGCGTTTCAAGGCTGGCGCTGAACTTTCTGGAAAAGTTAACTAATTCGATTCTGAATTGGAATTTAAAGGGGCCTTCTGGCCCCTTTTGTTTTTATAGGCTATGATGGACAGAGAAGAACTTGTATTAAAAGAACTTTACGATCTCATTACTGAAAATAAACAAGAAATGTTCGATCGAATTGCCGCAGACCGAACAAGGCATGTCACGGTGGTGCTCGAAAATATATATCAGGAGCACAATGCTTCCGCGGTCCTAAGAACTTGTGATTGCTTTGGGATTCAAGAATTGCACATCATCGAGAAAGATAACACCTATAAAGTACAGCGTGAAATCGCAAGAGGGGCTGGAAGATGGGTCGATATGTTCAATTACTCTGAAGAAAACCCTACAGTGAGTTGCCTCAATAACCTAAAAAGCAAAGGCTACAATATCATTGCAACAACACCACATACCAAAGCAAACACGATCAATGATATTGACCTTTCCAAACCAGCAGCTTTCGTATTTGGAACTGAACGAAGAGGAATATCTGAGGAAGTGATCGAAATGGCAGATCATTTCGTTTCCATTCCAATGTACGGATTTACTGAAAGCTTTAATATCTCTGTATCGGCAGCTATAGTATTGAATACGATCCGTGAAAGGCTTGAGCGATCAAATCTCGACTGGAAGCTAACTAAAGAAGAACAACGCTCCCTGAAGATGCAATGGTGTCGGAGCATACTTAATGGCGGTCAAGCCCTTGAAGACGAAATACGTAGACGTTTATTTGAAAAAGAATAATATCTTTGTATCACTTGAAAACGATTTTTGTTCATTCATAATAAAAACCAACTGAAATGGGAAAAGGAGATAAAAAAACAGCGAAAGGAAAAAGATCAATGGGATCATACGGAAATACCCGCCCAAAAAAGAAATCTACTCCCGTAGCAGTTAAACCAGCAGTTAAAAAAGAAGCTGCTGAAGCGAAACCGGCAGCAAAGAAGTCGGCAGCGAAAAAGACAACTGCAAAAGCTGAGCCTAAGGCAAAAACAACAGCCGCAAAGAAAACGGCCGCAAAGAAAACGACCACTAAGAAAACTGAAAAATAATATATTAAAAGCTGTCGACCGACAGCTTTTTTTTTAACTGAAAATTGAGGAAAACATATTCCTTTTGTTAGTTCCTCACTCAGATTTATTTTGAACTTTGTACCACAATAAAATAGTAAACAACATGAAACATAACTTTGGAGCCGGACCCTGCATTTTACCACAGGATGTTTTCAAAGAAGCTGCTCAGGCAGTTTTGGATTTTAATGGTCTATCGATCCTCGAAGTTTCTCACAGACACAAAGATTTTGTCGCTGTAATGGACGAAGCAATGGACCTTGTTAAAAAGGCTCTGAATGTGCCTGCCGGATATTCAATCGTTTATCTTCAGGGTGGAGCCACACTTGGCTTTACAATTGCAGCCTTGAATATGATGAGAGATAAAAAGAAGGCTGGATACATCAATACAGGAACGTGGGCTTCTGGAGCTATCAAGGAAGCTAAAAAAGTAGGTGTCGATGTAAATGTTTTCGCATCATCTGAAGACAAAGGTTTTTCATACATCCCTAAAGGATATATTGTTCCGAGTGATGCGGATTACATCCACTTTACGTCAAACAATACTATTTACGGTACACAATTCAAGGAATTCCCAAAGACAGATCTTCCTTTAGTTTGTGATATGTCTTCGGATATTTTCTCTAAAGAGATCAATGTCGCAGAATTTGATCTGATCTATGCAGGAGCACAGAAAAATCTTGGACCAGCCGGAGCGACATTATACATTGTAAAAGATGACATCCTGGGTAAATCGACATCAGCATTTATGCCTACGTATCTTGACCTTAAGCCTCAGGTTGAAAAGGAATCAATGTTGAATACTCCACCGGTGTTTTCAGTATATGTAGCAATGCTTAACCTTCGCCACCTTTTGGCCAACGGAGGTGTTGAAGCCATCGAAGCAGCAAACAATGCGAAAGGAGATCTTCTTTATAATGAGATCGACAGCAATCCTTTATTCAACGGCTTTGCGGCTACCGAGGATCGATCAAACATGAATGTTACGTTTACATTACAGGAAGGCGCTAATGCTGAGGCATTCGACAAAATGTGGAAGGAAGCAGGAATCGTTGGACTTCCTGGTCACAGATCTGTAGGAGGTTACAGAGCTTCAATGTACAACGCACTTCAATTAGAAAGCGTGAAAGTACTTGTAGACGTTATGAAAGAATTCACAAGAACAAACGGATAATACAAATGAAGATCTTAGCAAACGACGGAATTTCTGCCGTAGGAAAAATAAAGTTAGAGGAAGCTGGATTTACAGTAATAACGGATAAGGTAAATCAAAACGATCTTATCAATTATATCAATTCAGAAAATATTGAAATGTTGTTGGTTAGAAGCGCCACAACTGCTCGAAAAGACATGATCGATGCGTGTCCAGGACTTAAACTAATTGGTCGTGGTGGTGTTGGAATGGACAATATTGATGTAGCCTATGCAAGAGAAAAGGGTCTAACAGTGATCAACACTCCCGCATCTTCATCTCAATCTGTAGCGGAGCTTGTTATCGGCCATATGTTCGCATTGTCAAGATTTCTATACGATTCATACAAGAACATGGAGTCAGGAGATTTCTCTGTTCTTAAGAAAAATTACGGAAAAGGTGTAGAACTTAGAGGAAAGACAATCGGTATCATCGGTTTCGGAAGAATTGGACAAAGCCTTGCTTCATATGCACTTGGATGCGGTATGAATGTAATTGCTGTCGATCAGTTCACAACCCCAGTAAATGTTAAAGTTCCTTTTGGAAACAATATTGAAGTGGATATTGAGATTACTCCAACCAATGATTTGAGCGCTGTCATCGGTAACCTTGATTTCATCTCATTACACGTGCCTAAACAAGCAGATGGAAGCGCAGTTATCTCTGCGAAGGAGTTTGCAATGATGAAGAAAGGTGTTCGCATTGTGAATGCCGCGCGTGGAGGAGTGATCAATGAAACTGACCTGATCGCTGCTCTGGACAATGGAACAGTTGCTGTGGTTGCTCTGGATGTTTTTGAGAATGAACCAAATCCAAGAAAGGAACTTTTGAGTCATCCTAAAATTGCGTGTACTCCACACATTGGAGCAGCAACACTGGAAGCTCAAGACAGAATCGGTGAAGAATTAGCCGCTCAGATCATTAGTCAGTTCGGTTAATCCATGAATTTTTAATAATCTTGTAATAGGGATGATTTCATCCCTATTTTTGTATTCAATCATGAGCAAGATCATTCCATTCAAAGCGGTTCGACCAGTAAGAGACAAGGTGCACTTAGTCGCGACTCGTCCCTATTATTCATACAAGAAAAACGTGTTGAAAGCTAAGCTGGAAGACAACCCCTTTACTTTCCTGCATATTATCAACCCGGAATTCGGTGCTGCGAAAAAAACAAAGCCTAATTCTCCGGAACGATTTAAACACGTCAAAGACAGATATCAGGAATTTCTTAAAGAAGGTATCTTAAAACAGGATGACCACAACCACCTTTACATTTACAAGCAGACGAAAGAAGGTCATGAATTCACCGGCATTGTTTGTGGAGCAAGCATTGATGAATACAACAAGGATCTGATCAAAAAGCACGAAGCAACGCTTACGTCGCGCGAACAGATGTTCACCACTTACCTTGATATTGTTGGATTCAACGCAGAGCCTGTTCTTCTATCCTATCCTCATAACAATGAGATCGATTCATTATTGAGTGAATATACTTCAAGTAGACCTGAATATGAATTCACGACAACTGACAGAATAAAACATGAGCTTTGGGTTTTGTCTGAAGAGCAAACTAAAAAGATTCAAGGTTCATTTGAAAAGATTGAAGCTTTATACATTGCTGATGGCCATCATCGCTCTGCTTCTTCGGCTGGTCTGAAAAAGATGAGGGAAACCAATAATAATGGTGGATTTCCGAATGAAGATTATTTTCTTGCTTATCTGATCGATGAAGAAAAAATGAAGATCCTGGAATTCAATAGATTGATAAAAGGATTGAATGGTCTATCTGAGAATGAATTCTTAAATCGTTTGGAAGAAAGTTTTACGGTTCATTCCCTCGACGGTCAATCGAAACCAAAACACCAACACCAATTCACCATGTGTTTAAGTGGTAAATGGTATTCACTTGATTGCAAAAATTCGATTATCGATCAAGACCATGCCGTGCGATCACTGGACCCTGAAATCCTGACTCAATATGTGTTGTCTCCAATCTTGAGCATCCATGATCTGAAAACGGACGAACGAATAGAATTCTCTTCAGGTGTGGAATCACTTGAATCAATTGAAGAGAAGATCTCGAAAAACAAATTTGACATTGCTTTTGTACTCTACCCTGTCACCATGGATCAGGTTAAAAAGGTAGCGGATCAGAATTTGATCATGCCTCCAAAATCCACTTGGGTGGAACCCAAACTAAGAAGCGGACTAACGATCTATAACATTAACGAATGAGTATCGCAGAAAACATAAACAGGATCAGAAAAGAAATCCCTGAGTATGTTACCCTCATCGCTGTTTCGAAAACAAAACCAATTCCGGATCTTTTGGAGGCATATGAAGCCGGACAAAGACATTTTGGTGAGAACAAAGTTCAGGAAATGGTTCAGAAATGGGAGAACATGCCAAAGGATATTCACTGGCATCTGATTGGTCATTTGCAAACGAACAAAGTAAAATACATTGCTTCCTTTGTATTTATGATCCATGCGATCGATAGTCTGAAACTTTTGAAGGAAGTCGACAAACAGGCTGCAAAAAATGGACGTACGATCGACGTATTACTTCAATTTTTTATTGCTAATGAAGAAACCAAGTTCGGCATGACTTGGGATGAAGCCTTCGAACTACTTCGTTCAGAAGAATTTCAAGCAATGAAAAACATTAGGATCAGAGGCGTTATGGGTATGGCGTCCTTCACTGAAGATGAGCAACAGATCAGAAAGGAATTCAATACACTGAAAAACTATTTTAGAGAGATCAAAGAAAACTTCTTAAGTCAGGCTGAATTCTTTGATACCATATCCATGGGAATGAGCGGTGACTATATACTTGCCATTGAAGAAGGAAGCACAATGGTTAGAGTTGGAAGTTCAATTTTCGGGTCAAGATGAGATTTGTAATCGGACTTCTATTGTGCTTAATTCAGCTGAGTACCTACTCACAGACCTATCAGGATTCTATTCGTGAGATCCGAGTAAAACATTATGCTGAGCTTACTGATCCGAAAAATGAGATCTTATCACAAGAGGAGATCGATCACTTCCAAGGATTGGATTATTTTCTCATCGACACCAGCTGGATCATCAATGCTACTTATAAAAAGAAAAAAGGTCCCAAATTCGAAATGATCACAACGACAGACCGAAGACCCGTGTACAGAAGGGCTGGATATATTTACTGCAAAAAGGATTCGATAGAATTCCGCCTCACCGTCTACAAAAACATAGCACTTAGTAAACAAGAGGAATACAAAGACTATTTATTCATTCCATTCAGAGACAAAACATCAGGAAAAGATTCATACGGTGGAGGAAGATATATCGACCTTTCAAAACCAAAACAGAAGGAAGTAAAGATCGACTTCAATCTTGCCTACAATCCTTATTGCTCCTACTCAGACAAATTTTCCTGCCCTATTCCACCGGAAGAAAACACATTAAGTATTGAGATCAAAGCTGGAGAAAAAACTCCTATCGGACACTAGAGAAACTTTGCTGAAAATCTCGACCTGACGGATTTTCAAACAATGACAATTCGAATTCCGGAACGATGGCAAATATGTGATCAAAAATGTCTGAAGTAATATCTTCATATTCACCCCACTCCTTCGTATTCGTAAAGCAATAAATCTCCAATGGAACTCCTTTATCGGTTGGATGCAATTGTCTGACCATCAAAGTCATTCCCTGATTGATCTCAACATTGTGACGAAGGTAGTATTCAATATACCTTCTGAACAACCCTAAATTAGTTTGTTTCCTTGCATTGATCAGCTCATCCCCCTTGAACCCGTGTTCTTCATTGTAGCTCTCGATCTCAGTTTGACGCTCTTTAATGAATTCCTTAAGCAACTTCAACTTGCTCAACCTATTGATCAATTCCTCAGAAGCAAAATGAACTGTATCTACTTCAATATAGACGGCTCTTTTAATCCTTCTTCCTTCAGACTCTTGCATTCCCCTCCAGTTCTTGAATGAATCAGAGATAAATGAATAGGTCGGGATTGTGGTAATGGTTTTATCGAAGTTCCTCACTTTAACTGTTGCCAGATTGATCTCTTCCACATCACCATCAGCTCCGTATTTATCCATCGTCACCCAGTCACCAATGCGGATCATATCATTTGCAGATAGCTGTATACTGCCAACAAAACCTAAGATCGTATCTTTAAATACCAAAATTAGAATCGCCGATACTGCCCCCAGTGATGTCAAGAAGAACAAAGGAGATTTATCCGTTAAAACGGACAACATCAAGATCATCAATATTCCGATCGAAACGATCTTGATCACCTGAAAATACGATTGAATAGGCTTATCTGAATAAGCTGGTTTTTCCTTGATATAATCCCTAAATGCATTTAAAATTCTTGATAACGAAACCATTATTGCATACAGCATGAGCAAAGAAACCAGCTTTGACATAGTTCCATTCATTTCAGGATATCGGTAGAACGCAATAGATAGAAAATATTCAAGGAACATCAAAGGCACAATATGAGCCATCGATCTGAATACTTTATTATTTACGAGATGGTCATCCAGTGTGGATTTTGTTCGATCCACCAATACATGAAGAATTTGCACCATGAACAAACGTGTAAGAAACCATGCTAGAAGTGAACTGGCAATCAATGCCACAAACATTCCTGCCGACCAATAAAACGCGTGTTCATTATATCCTTTAGTATCGAAATAGACCACCCCATCTTTTGAATATTGATAGAAATGCCTGATCCAGTCGATTATAAAATCCTTCATCCTTTTTTTAGGCAAAATTAAGGGTTTGAAAAGAACAGGCCCGAAATTCAACCTATTAAAAAAAGTTAATCTCCTGTGATTAGAAGATTTCATTCCAAAGGTTCTTTACCTTTGACTGTGAAGATATCCAAGGGATACATACTATTATTAGGCTTGATCACCTTACTGATCTTTCCACTCCCGGCTTATTTTGCTTTGACTTACTTTGAAGGTACCGATATTAAGGATTTCCTTCAATTAGACAACCTTAAAACCATCCCAATCTTATTTGGCCTAGAATTCGGGATCATTTACGCGTTTTTCTCAGCACTTCTTTTATCATCTCCTATATTCGAAAAACTACCCATGAGAGTTGATAAACTTATCGGAGAAATGGACATCTCATACGCAATGGGATTCTTTTTGTCGTTTTGTGCCGGTCTCGGAGAAGAGCTGCTTTTTAGAAGTGGTGTTCAGTTTTACCTTGGACCATGGGTCACTTCCATCCTGTTTGTAGCAATTCATGGTTATTTCACGATCAAGCCAATTGCGCAATCATTGTATGGATTGATTGTCCTCCCATTTATAGTACTTATCAGTTTTGGATTTGACCATTTCGGACTTTGGTTTGCTGTCGCTGCCCATTTTTCATACGATGCTACTCTATTCTGGGCCTTTATATCGTCCTCCAGAAAATCTAGTGCTGAATAATTTTTAGACGATTGGTCTGATATACCAACAAGCATGGAGGAATCGCTACTCTTTGATCGATCTCAAGTACTTCGAGCATCCTAAGATCACAAAACGTTTCTGGTAAATCGACTAAAAAACCCGCATTCACCAAATGGAGCTCTTTCAATCCTTTTATTTTTCCTAGCGACTCCGGAATTCGTTGGAGATTGTTTCTGTTTAGATTCACGAATTCCAAAGCCTCACATCCACCTATGGATTCAGGGATACTATCAAGCCAATTGTAATGTACATATAGATTCTTTAAATTCTTCAATTGACCAATCGATGGAGGAAGTGCTTTCAATTGGTTCTGTCCTAGCCACAATTGTTCCAGTGATTCCATTCCTCCTATTTCTTCTGGTAAAGAATCAAGTTTATTGGCAGTCAAAGAAAGAATTTTCAATTTTTTAAGCTCACCTATGCTTGCGGGTAAATACCTAAGATCATTTTTACCAACGTATAATTTTTCAAGATTTTTAAACTCAACAATATCCGAAGGAAGACTGTCAAAACGATTACCATACAGCTTCAAGACTTTGATATTGGAAGCATTGAGATATAATTCTTCAGGAATTTCCGTGAGTCCTCTTCTACTTAGATTGACTACTTTTTTTTGAGCTAAAACCTCAGCTCCTAACATTAAGCAGAAGAAAGTAAGTAAAGAAAGACATTTACGGCTTGTATTCATTTTGTTAAATATCTCTATAATTTTATCGGTATGACGCAACCAATTTGAAAAATAATCATCTTTGTAGAGTGGAATGACTATTGTAGTGAACGAAACAAAAAAATGACTTTTATGAGATCAATGAAATTAATTTTAGGAATGTTATTGGTAACGGCTGGTTTAAACACTGCAGTTGCTCAGGAAACTACAGCACAAGAACGTGCTCAGAAACAGACGGAGTCAATGACAACCAACCTTGAGCTTACTGAAGATCAGATCCCGAAAGTGTACGAGATCAATCTTGGTGTTAACTTGAAAAATGAAGCTATTCGAAACAACGCAGAAATGTCTGAGGAATCGAAGAAAGAGGCAATCAAAGGAAATAACGACGGACGCAAAGCGATGTTGAAGAACGTTCTTACTGAAGAGCAATTTGCAAAATATGAACAGAAAGAGCAAATGCAGATAAAACGTCAAGAAATGAAAAGAGTCCCGAAAACAATTACTTCGGAATAAATTCATAGAAATATTACTCAAGAATCCTGCTCAGAAATGAGTGGGATTTTTTTTTGACTCTACTTTAAATCCTAATCATTTATTCCTTAACTTTGCACCCTCAAAAACAAACTGTTACCCAGAAAAACAGTAGTTAGAACTCTTCCGGATGATCTGGGCCCGGAATACAAGTAATAAAAGCCAAATGGCAAAAGAAAAAGTAGTGCAGGGAACTGCAGATTTCGATTGGGAAGCTCTGGCAATGGATGGTTATTCCAAAGCACAGCGTTCCGAATTATCAGACAAGTATGAGCAAACATTAACATCGATCAATGAGAAAGAGGTGATCGAAGGTATTGTTGTTGCCATTACTAAAAAAGAAGTGATCATCAACATCGGTTACAAGTCCGAAGGAGTTGTAGCTGCTTCAGAATTCCGTTACAATGCGGACCTGAAAGCTGGTGATACAGTTGATGTATATGTTGAATGTCAGGAAGACAAGTCAGGACAGCTGATTGTTTCTCACAGAACAGCACGTATGCACAAAGCATGGATCCGCGTAAATGATGTTTTACGTACAGGTGAAGTGATCACAGGATTCGTTAAGTGTCGTACGAAAGGTGGTTTGATCGTTGATGTATTCGGGATCGAAGCATTCCTTCCAGGATCTCAGATTGACGTTAAGCCAATCCGTGATTATGACATTTATGTTGGTAAGAACATGGAATTCAAAGTGGTTAAGATCAACCAGGAATTCCGTAATGTTGTTGTTTCTCACAAAGCGCTTATCGAGGCTGAACTTGAAGAGCAGAAGAAGCAGATCATCTCTGGTCTTGAAAAAGGTCAGGTTCTTGAAGGTACTGTTAAGAATATCACTTCTTACGGTGTATTCATCGACCTTGGAGGTGTTGACGGACTTATCCACATTACTGACCTTTCTTGGGGACGTGTTAATCATCCGGAAGAAATCGTTGAACTTGATCAGAAATTGAACGTGGTTATCCTTGATTTCGATGATGACAAGAAGCGTATTGCTCTAGGATTGAAGCAACTTCAGCCTCATCCATGGGATTCACTAGACACAAACCTTAAGGTTGGTGATAAAGTGAATGGAAAAGTTGTGGTTATGGCAGACTATGGTGCGTTCATCGAAATCGCTCCAGGTGTTGAAGGTTTGATCCACGTTTCTGAAATGAGCTGGTCTCAGCACTTGCGTTCTGCTCAGGACTTCATGAATGTTGGTGATATAGTTGAGGCTGTTATCCTTACATTGGATCGTGAAGAAAGAAAAATGTCTTTAGGTATTAAGCAATTGATGCCAGATCCATGGGAAGCTATCGAAGCGAAATATGCTGTTGGAACTAAGCACAATGCGAAAGTTCGTAACTTCACTAACTTCGGAGTTTTCGTAGAACTTGAAGAAGGAGTTGATGGATTGATCCACATTTCTGACCTTTCTTGGCAGAAGAAGATCAAGCACCCATCTGAATTCTGTAAGGTTGGTGATGAAATGCAAGTTGTTGTTCTTGAGATCGACAGAGAGAACAGAAGAATTTCTTTAGGTCACAAGCAACTTGAAGAAAATCCATGGGATGTATTTGAAACAATCTTCGGAGAAGGTTCTGTACACCAGGGAACTATCATCGACATGAAAGATAAGTCAGGTATCGTTTCTCTACCTTACGGTGTTGAAGGAATTTGTCCTTCTAAGCATTTGAGAAAAGAAGACGGATCTAATGCTAAAGTTGAAGAAGTTCTTGACTTCAAAGTAATCGAATTCAATAAGGATGCTAAGAAGATTGTTGTATCTCACACTCGTTTGTTCGAAGAGGGTGAAGACAAGCCAGCTGCAGCTGCTAAAGGCGGTAAGAAAGGTGGTACATCTTCAACATCTCAAGCAGTAAAGGCGATCAATCAGAATACGGAGAAATCAACTCTTGGTGATCTAGATGCTCTTGCTGAATTGAAAGAGAAAATGGAGAAAGGAAAGTAATTTCCAAATCCCAAAAATAAAAAAGCCGACTCGAATGAGTCGGCTTTCTTTTTTTAGTTATTTCTTAATCTACTGAATTTGCCAGAGAGATCAACTGATCGGAAGTCATAAATCCAACAGAAGATTTGACTAATTTCCCCTTGCTATCAATTATCAGTAAGGTTGGATAAGCTCTTACCTTATATAATTTCGCTACCTCTGGTCCATCAGCATCTTTTTCCATGTCAATTTTCAGATTCACAAATTTATCATTGAAGATCTCCCCCACTTCATCATCTTTAAAAGATGTTGCAGCCATTCTTTTACAAGGGCCACACCAAGATGTGTAAGCATCAATGAAGATCAATTTATCTGTTTCTGCAGCCAATTCTTTTGCTCTTTCAAGAGATACATTTTTGAAACGAATACCACTTTCAGATTGAATAGGTGTATTTACAGTTACAGATGAATCCGATTTCTCAACCACAAAAGCCATTGTTAAAACAGCCACAGATAGAATACCAAAGAGTTTTTTCATCGTTTTTTTTTGTTAAGTTATACATAAAATCCAAATTCAGGACTCTATTATTTTGATCAATTCGACTTCGAAAAGTTGTTACCTTTAAAGCAAATTCCATTCCAAAGAGGTTGAATGAAATATTAAATATCATTTTTCAGGACAGATCCCGTATTAAGGAGATCGATCATTTCCTTAAGCTTTGGAACGATCCAAACGACTTCATTGTTGTTCATTCATCAGGTTCCACAGGGCCTCCCAAAGAAATACGAATCAAGAAGAGCGCCATGAGAAACTCCGCTTTGAGAACGATTGAGTTTTTCAATTTGAAGAAAGAAGATGTGCTTTATTCCTGCTTGTCCTGTTCGACGATTGCAGGCACTATGATGATGGTAAGAGCTTTGGTCGGCAATCAAAAGATCATTATTGGACCGGTAACATTAGACACGGTTAAATTCCTTGACGAACCTATATCTTTTGCAGCAATGATCCCTGCTCAGGTTGAAGGAATGATCACTAATTTCCCAGAAAAGGCATATTTATTCAAGAAAGTCCTTCTCGGTGGTGGAGTGATCAGTAAAGAACTGAACACTAAAATATATCATTTAAAAGAAGTCGGCTTTTTTCAATCATATGGCATGACTGAAACGATTTCCCATATTGCTATACGCTCTCTAGCGGAACATCCAGAGAATACGTACCTGATTTTAGAAGGCCTATGTATCGGAGTAGATGAACGAGGGTGCCTATGGCTGAATGATGAAGTGACCAATTCTGGTCTAATCCAGTCCAACGATATCGTGGAAATTCTAAGTCCTACTTCCTTTAAATGGATCGGACGTTGGGACAATGTGATCAACTCTGGAGGAAAGAAATTTTTTACAGAGGAATTAGAAAAAAAGATCTCATCCCTACTAAGTGCTCCTTTTTTCATAGGCCCGGTACCACATAAGATCTGGGGAGAGCAAATCACACTATTCACAACTGATCAAGAATTGGAGATCTCAAAAGGCAAGTTAGCAAGTGTGCTAGACGACCATGAGATACCCAAAGAAATAATAGTGATAAATGAATTTATTTTTACAAGAAATCATAAGATCAACCGATCAGAATCAATAAATCAGCCTGCAATTGCCATCAAAGAAATATTATAATATCCTTGGCCTTAGTGAAGGTGCCTCTCCTCAAGAGATCAGAAAGCGATATCGTCTTCTGGCAATGAAGTATCACCCTGATAAAAATAACGGGAAGGAGGCTGCAGCGAAATTTATTTTGATCACTGAGGCTTATGAGGTTCTTACAGGCAAGAAAAATGATCCTTCACCGATAAAGACCAGAAGGAAATCTGCAAAAGAAATGCATGACGAAAGAGTCAAAGAAGCACGGCGCAGATACGAAGAACAAAAACTTCAGGAGGAAATTACAAACGAACGATATTATCAGTCACTGATCAAGGGTAAGAAATGGAGAATCATTAAACTGAATGCTCTTTTCGGGTCGGTGATCTCTTTCATGCTTCTAATGGATCTTTTTCTCCCTCGACATTATGAAAATGATCGCGTTGAGTTTTATGCTCGAGACGTTTATTCAGGAATTAAGGGATCCTATGTTTCTCTCATCCAAACGGCAAAGGGAAACAACATCTGGATCGGAAACATTAACTTTTCGCTTTACGCAAGATACCCTGATATATATATTGAACGTTCGTGGTTTTTTCACGATCCAGTGCAAGTGATCTCTATCCAAAAACTGGATTACGGATATTTCCCGGTCTACTATACCTTCTATTCCGTAACGATCATTTTGATCATGATCTTTTTATTACCTGTAGTTACGATACTTACGAAAAGAAGAACCATCGGATTTACCATCATCTGGCACCTTAGCCTATACTTAACTGGAACAGTTCTTATCTTGTTTCTGATAACGAATGACCACTGGGCTCATCTCTTGACCTTTGGAATGATCTGATCAGCGCTTCATCGCTCGATCCATTTCCCTTTTGTCATCTTTTTCTTTCAGGTCCTGACGCTTGTCATGAAGTTTTTTACCCTGAGCACATGCAATTTCAATCTTTGCCCAACCTTTATCAGAGATGAACAAACGTAGCGGGATCAACGTGTTCCCTTTTGTTTTCAAAAATCGTTCGATGCGATTGATCTCCTTCTTATTCAATAGAAGCTTTCGATCTGCTCTTGGCTTATGATTATAAAAGGAGCCATTTTCGTATTCGGTAACATGCATATTCCTGATCCAAACCTCTCCTCTCGAAAAGATACAATAAGCTTCAAGAATACTAGCCTTACCATTTCGGATGCTTTTTATTTCAGTTCCCGACAGCTGAACTCCGGCAATAAAGGTCTCCTCGAGATGATATTCAAAACTCGCTCGCTTATTCCTGATATTTACTTCGTTGGCCTTCATTTTAAATCCGGGACATCAAATTTACAAAATACTTAATCGTTAAATCCGACAATAACATGGAATTGTGGAAAAACACTATCGTTTTAACTTTTGTTTTCTTCTTTTCATTCGTAGTTTCGGGTTGTGAAGATCCCATCCAAACATCTTGAAAATGCAGTTGAACAAATTTCCTCCCTTCCGGGTATTGGAAAAAGAACCGCATTACGTCTAGCCTTGAATCTGATCAATCGAAGTGAAGAGGAGATCAGAATGTTTGCAGAATCTCTTCTTGACCTTAAGCTTCACGTGACAAAATGCCAAGAATGTGGAAATATTTCTGATCAAGAGATCTGCACGATTTGTATAAATCCGAATAGAGACCATGGAACGATTTGCGTGGTCGAAGACATAAGAGATGTTATGGCAATCGAAGGAATTGAAAGCTACAAAGGAATCTATCACGTTCTGGGAGGAATCATCTCACCAATGGATGGTGTAGGTCCTGGTGAGTTGAACATTCAGCCGCTGATCGAAAAAGCCGATACAGGGAAGATCAATGAGATCATCTTTGCCTTGAGCCCGACTATGGAAGGAGACACTACGAGTTTTTACCTCTATAAAAAGCTAAAAGAAAAACCCATTGAGATCACAACTCTTTCAAGAGGTGTTTCAGTGGGAACAGAACTTCAATATGCCGATGAACTCACCTTAAGCAGATCATTGGTGAATCGACATAAATATCAATCTCAGTAACCCCTAAACCTAATATAGATGTTAAAAGAATTCAAAACGTTTATCATGCGAGGCAATGTCATCGACCTTGCAGTTGCTGTAATCATTGGAGCAGCTTTCAATGCGATTGTTGGCTCCTTGATCAATGATGTGATCACCCCTCTAATGCTGAAGCCTGCAATGGAATCTCTTGGGGTAACCAAACTGGAGGAAGTAGCCTGGAACGGTGTTCTTTATGGTAAATTCATTGCTTCAGTGATTAACTTTGTTGTCACCGCGTTTATCATTTTCCTTATGGTAAAAGCAATGAACAAAATGTCAAAAAAGAAAGAAGAAGCACCTGCAGCACCTCCTGCGCCAACAAAAGATCAGGAATTATTGACGGAGATCAGAGATCTTTTAAAATCAAAATAATCGAATAGTAAAGAGGGACTCAATTGAGTCCCTTTTCTTTTCTATAAATGGCTGACAGATCGTGTAATTGAGCCGAGTTATAAGTTGTTACCTTAACAGTCATATAATCAAGACTGATGATCATTGCCTGAGCGACATATTCCACTTTGATTGGTTTATACTTATCTATTAAACCCGATCTACCGATAAAATTTCCAATTTTGATCGACCACTCTTCACCAGTTCTTTTTTCTTCCCTTACACTATCAAGAACGGAAGGCTTCACAAGGACCAGATGGTCAAATCCCAGTTCATCAACCTTCCTATCTAACTCAGCTTTCATTCTGGAATAAAAGAATAACGATTTCTCAGAAACTCCCATAGCGGAAACAAGAACGCAATTTTTCACCCCTTGCTCTTTCAATCTAGCTAAAAAACGAAATGGAATTTCAACGTCTATCTGATGTTGCGCAGCCTTGCTACCCGCTTTTTTCAGAGTTGTACCAAAAGCCACAAAAACAACGTCTCCTCCCCTGTTTTCTAGTTGAAAATCAGACTCCAGATCAATGACATCATTTGTAAGCTTTGCATCTTCTACCTTTACTTTCCTTCTTGAAACCGCGTAGATTTCCTTGTAATCATCATCCTTCAATAACTGCTTGATCAACTCTTTACCAATTGCACCTGTTCCCCCAAGCACCCATGCTGTCAATTGTTTTTTCATCAAAAATTCCCTTGTTCTGTGTCTATGATAAAAAAAAATTCTATTTTCGATTTATCTTAAACATGAATTTACTGATTAAATACTTCTTGTTTAGACATTTATGACAAGTATTTTTGTTGCCAAACTAGATTTTGGTGTAACGAGCGAAGAGCTCAAGATGTTGTTTCAAACCTACGGAGCAGTGTTGAAAGCAAATGTTGCTACGGACAGGGAAACAGGTAAATCCAGAGGATTTGGATTCGTAGAAATGGCAGAACGTGATGCCGCTATGGAGGCTATACGTTCGTTAGACGGACATATGATCAATGGTAGGCCTATTGCTGTTAAGGAAGCTGAACAACGAGGAAATGATCGTGGTCCTTCCGGTTCCAGAGATCAAAGACCTCAAAGAAATTTTGATAATCAACGTCCAAATCAGCCGCCAAGAGACAGATCGAATGATCGTCCCAGAGATTCGATGGAACGTCCACCACTTCCGAATGAAGATGAACCGGTAAGTTTTACCCCTCCTTCTGATCTTCCTATTATCAAAGGTGAACCTCGTAAGAAGGTTTCTAAGGATAAAAAGAAAGATTTTGATACGGACGACAGATCTAAAAAGACAAAGTTATCTCCATACAAGAAAAGTGGTAAATCAAATCGTTTTTATGACGAAGATGATGATTTCGATCCAGAAAATGACAGTCTCTTTAATTTCAACGATGATGTTGAAGAGGAAGAATGGGATGATGAAGACGAAGATTAATATTGAAAAGAGCCGTTTGGCTCTTTTTTTATTTCAATGAATCGATCATCGATTTTACAAAATTAAGATCCTCAACAAGGAATTGCGCAGAGATTGTTGCACCGGAAACCCCGTCAACGTCTTCGTAGAGCTTTAAAGCTGGAGTTTTACCTGTAAACTGATTCAACCAGCTCTTTCTACAGATTTCATAACCATATGACCCAGGGTAATTGGCAATTTCCAGGTTTCTTATACTGAGGTCTTTATTAAAAACAACAATGTAATCGAAGGTCTCATAGGCTGATAAGTTAGGATCATTGGGTTTAGCACACCCTCCCACTTTGCAACCAAAAGCTGTTGCATAGCACACATAACCTTCTACCCTTCCATCTACATTTACTGAATATAATTCACCAAGGGTAGCCTTTAGAGAATCCGGAACTGCAACGATCATTTTCTCATACACAGAGTTCTTGAATGACTTTTTCAAAACCTTATCAATAGCTTTCTCATTCAGCATAAAGCCAAATGAGAAAACAGCTGATACTATTAGTATTAAACTCCAGAATCCTTTCATACCATTAAAACCAATAACCAAATCCCAAATTAAGCGTTGATGTAAAATTGTCATCCACTTTTGTCTTGAACAGCTGATAATCCGCTTTAAAAATAAGCCCTGGCGCAGGCTTCAACCCCACTCCAATGATCAATTCCTCTCTTGCATAGGCCTTATTTCTAGCAACGAACTCATCCACCTTAAAATGTGTATCATAATACTCGTAGCGAACAAATGGGATCATCTGTAAATAATCATCCTTCTTTAGATCAAACTTGTAGGAAACTTCAGCATATCCACCCAAAATCCCTTTTGCAACGTTCGATCCGGTGAACGCATTGTATTGATCCGTGTTCGATAAAGAAGTATAAATCGCCTGACCTCTGAACATTAATCTTTTTGCAGCATAACTCACATTCAACCCTGCCATCGAAATTCCGACAACAGTGGAATCTGCCTGTGAAATAGCAACAGTATTGTTTCTTTCCAATCCATTATATAATGAGGATTCCGTTTTACCGATGTACGCAGACGCTTCAATCAATAACTTGTCGAATCCAAAATAGGATATCTTACCAGTAACAGACGGTCTTAAAAATGATGATTCATCTCCCCCTTGCCTTGCGTTTCTTAGTCCATTTGCACCAGATAATCTTGCCGCACCCGTGTAAGCATTGAACCCGTTTAAAACATACAACTGATATTTGATTGATGCTTTCTTGAAAAGCCCCTGAAATCCTGCACCCATCTCTCTCCAAGTAGAAGGAATAATGTATTTATCTACATTCGGACGTTCTACCCCATTGAACAATGTAGGTTCATGAAACTCATTCACGTATCCCATAGGTACTAAAATCACCCCTGTCTTAAAGTTGAATTTATCATTGAATCGATAATTAACAAAAGCCTGCTCCACATAAATCTCATTGGTATGCTCAAATTCTATTTCAGAGAAGAACTGAGCTCTTTCATTAAATCGATAGCCTATATAAGTAATGATTCTGTGAAGATCTATTTTTCCTGCTCTGAATTGGTCACCGTCAATATTCTGGTTGTAATGTGCCTCACCATAACTTCCTATGGCGAATTGCTGAATATCGGCAAACTGTACTCTTTTAGCTGACATATCAGCAGTTGTATCTAAATAAACCTGAGTCAATCCAAGGAAACTCAATTGAAAAAACAGAAGAGTTAAAATTCTTTTCATTTTACTTTAATTTACACTGCAAAGAAATACAGCATAACCAAATGGGACAATACCATAAAAGTGGTATTATTAAGAATCGTTCTAAACAAATTGATAAACAGATGAGCTAAAAATCAAGCTATTCATTGATTCCTTATTAAATTCGTAAGACATGACAAAAAAAGAAAAAGCACAATATGTTATTGATCAACTGGAAAAACTTTACCCTGAAACCCCAGTACCCTTAGATCATACAGATGCGTATACTTTATTGATTGCTGTTCTTCTATCTGCACAATGCACTGACGAACGTGTCAATAAGATCACTCCATTACTTTTTAAACGAGCAGATAATCCGTTCGATATGGTAAAATTGACCATCGAAGAGATCAAAGAGATCATACGTCCTTGTGGATTATCCCCTGCAAAATCAAAAGCGATCTACAACTTGTCTCATATACTGATCGACAAATACAATGGTGATGTTCCTGATAAAATGTCTTTACTTGAAGAGCTTCCGGGTGTAGGACATAAAACTGCATCAGTGGTCATGGCGCAAGTTTTTGGGG
>Ga0208163_1000077_pt1 | contig 28825 bp, 35 predicted proteins | sample ColrivemetaGS753_FD_187615 | JGI IMG/M metagenome (GOLD analysis project Ga0208163, IMG submission 187615) | Estuarine microbial communities from the Columbia River estuary - Ebb tide non-ETM metaG S.753 (SPAdes) (version 2) | ecosystem: Environmental > Aquatic > Marine > Intertidal zone >...
GTGCTGCTCGGGTATAGATAATAACCGGAATCATTAGAGGAATAGAAGATTGGAGAGTACGTTGAACTAAACGAATACAGTGGGTTTGTCACCGCAACGGTATTACCCCCTAGCCCTGCCGCAGCATCGTGATTGCCATTATTATTGTTTCCAATTACTACCTTGCCACCATACCAACCAAGGAAAAGAGCTATAGCATCATTGCTCCAAGTGGTGTTTGCATCAATGTGCCTGTTTGTCGTTACTGAACCGCCTGAATCAATAGCAAACGTCCAAGAAGCGCCGTAACCAACATTATTGAAAGCAAAAGAATTTGCATTTGACACATAGTTGCCACTGTTAACATATGTTCTAGAGCCCCAGCTATTTAAAACTCCAGCGGTACCTCCTTGATAGATGTAACCATCCATATGTATGTCTCCAGACACGCTAAGTCTAACGTCTGGAGTTGCACCACCAAGTCCGAGATTAACAAGTTTAGAGTTGCTATTTGGGTCTACATAATATCCAGTATCCTCAGAGTCGTAGAAGATTGGAGCACGCATATCAGTCTCAGAATACTGAGTTCCTTGCGTCCACAAGTATCCACTGTAATTAGACAGCATCCACGCAGCACGGGTGCTTGCGTCTGTTCCACTCCAAGCACTGTTTGGATTGTAACCAGCTAAGGCATTATTCATACCGAACAACTCAGCTCCAACGATTGTGTATGAACCTATGGTTTGGCCTGATTCTCCACCAGCATTAAACCAGAACAACCCCCAGTTTGCAGCGTTTTCTTGGAATATCCAAGCGTTTGCCTCCGCATTTTCGTGTTTAAGAAGCACGGCTCCATTAGCTGCCGTACTAACTATTCCTCCAGCAATTTTTAGCGATGTACCTGCATTTGGGTCTAAGTAATATGTTGTATCATTAGAGTCATAGAAGATTGGGGCACGTAAAGAACTTCCAGCCTGTAAGCTATTATTCACATATACGTTACCTCCTCCAAGCGGGTCTGAACCATTGTTTACAGACATTACTTGAGACGACATATCATAGTCGGTGTAGAACCTTACGCCCTGATAACTTGCATTTGCTCCTATTTTAATTCCAGTATGGAACGCAATGCGTAGGTCTGGGTATGGATGCTCCCAATCTCCACCTTCTCTAAAAATTGCATAAGCGGTTGACAAATTGTTAGAGAAGTACATACCATATGAATGGTTGTCGGCTACGTCAACAGGATTTGAAAGATAGTATGAATTAACACGAGACAGCATTGACGTGCCGTTCGGGTCTACGTAGTATGACCTATCATTATTATCATAGAATACAGTTCCATAAACAGCACCAGCAGACTCTAAATATGATGTTGTGTATATATAATCAAATTGTCTTTGAGATGTGGTTGCAGCATTGCCAGTAGTAGAGCCTGATGTTGTTGCATAGCTTACTGATTGGCTTCCGATGTTACCTGTATTGATAGCTGTAGATGACTGCTGGTATCTGTCGTCAAACTGAGATTGCTTCTTGGTTCTAAGACCGTCAATACGTGAAGAGTTGACACTGGTTAATGGGGCAGGAGCATAAACACGATAGTCTACAATTGAGTGGTCATAAAACAAATAATTTGTATCGTATGCAATATCTGGCGCAGTAGAACTCTGATATCCTCTAATTGCTTGGTCAGAGTAGATATGATAAATAGCACCACCACCACGCAAGAAGAAAGTATAACCCATTGAGTGGGTTGTGCGATACATATCAGCACAGATGGTAGTATATGACTCTTGAAATACTCTAAGTCTATCTGAGTAGTCTGCACCACCCCAGCCTCCAAAGTTTCCTTCCCAGTCTAAGAGAAGTCCGCCGTGGTGAACACCAGAACCAACTGGGTCCCAAGGAGCTTCCTCACTATATCCACGTTTAATAATAATACGTCTCCAAACATCTTGGTCTCCCCATATAAGGTGAACAGGATAGTATGTACTAGCATCTCCTTCTACAACAATATCTACTGAGTATGGAAGACCTGTTACACCAAGAGTTGTTTTTAATGCATTAGCTTCACTTGATGAAATAGATACACCACTAACTTGTCCAGCAGTACCTGCGCTATTAGCATAACTTACCGATTGAGAACCGATGTTGCTGGTTGTAATAGCGGTAGAAGCGTTTTGCTTGCTATTAAATATGTTGGAGAGCCAGTCGTTGTAGTATGACGACCAAATGTTACCATCAGCGCCAAATAGAATTCTTTGGCCCCAACTGTTATCATCCAAAGTCCCCCCATAGTAAAATTGAAGGGAATTGGAGTGATGAATCAACCACTTTGAATCGTTGTTAGTACTTCTTAATGCGATAGAAGGATACGTACCACGAATAGTAAGTTGTTCAGCACCATACTGACCACCGGCCCAATCGTAGGAAATCTTGGTGTATCCGTTTAGGTAGGCAATACCATTTACGTGAGTAGCACCATAGGTTCTGATTGGTTGATTGGTGTAGTAGTTAAGGTAAATGTCGTTACCATTATAGGAGTCAATATGAAGGTTGCCTCCAAGGGCAATGCGACCATTACCATTTGCTGCCCAAATATTAGTGTCTGCCGTAATATCACCTGCAGAACGAATACCACCAGTTCCAAAGCGAGTCTGACCACCATTCCAGTTGATGAACATAGTGGTAGCATTGTCCCCATAGTACGCATCAAATTGATTACCGCTTTCAATGCGAATGCTATAGGCTGTGTCTGCAGCGTATGTTCTAAATCGTGCTGAATTAGCATCTATATATAGCCAAGGAGTCCCTTGGTTTGATGGGCGAAAATTATAAGAAGCCGAATCAAAATACATTGACCCGTGAGCGCCACCGTGAATGTGAAAGTTGTCCCAAGTATCTCGTGGGTTGACAAAGTTTCCACCCTTATAAAAGGAGTTTCCATTTGTTCCATCCGTGATGGTTACCCCTCCGTTTACTGTGGTGCTTAAAAGATTAGCCATATTATTTGTTCTCTAATTTTTGGATTCTGTCGGACAACTCCTTAACCGTTTGCAAAAGTAAGACTGATAGTCTCGTGTAGTTCAGCGATTCCGCCTCTCCGTCTTCGTTATAATGTACAACCTCTGGGAAAAGTTCGGCTACCTCTTCAGCAATCAAACCTATCTCTTGTACGTCTGTTCCTATCTTATTGTATCGCACCGGACGCAACTTGCTAACCTTATCCCCTACAGGCTCAAGGTCAACGATGTTCTCCTTAACACGGATAGAAGATGTCTCAAGCAATTGCCCTTGAATCTCTACATCGTATTGGAATGTTACGCTTCCTGCTGCGACAATCTGTGGGTCTGGATTAGAGGTGACCCAGTAGTTAGCGGTAGCGTGATTACCCCAACCGTAGGCTGTGTTCCAGTTTGTTACGTTAGTAGATGAGAAATCAGCGCCACTCCATATTCTCTGCCAAGCAGCATAGGATGTGTCTTTACTTCTATAATAGGCTTCTGTTCCAACTGAAGCAAATTGCCAACCATAATTTGTATTATCCTGCAGTGCTGTAAATACAGTAAAATGACCATTACCCCAAGGGCCATCATTTGCCGTTGGGTAGATTCTGGTAACCCCATTTATCACATTTGTTGCATCACCGGATGTTGCACCGTGATAGTATGGCATTTTCCCTGCAAGACTATTCGTTACAGTCGTAGCAAAGTTTGCATCGTTACCCAATGCATTAGCAAGTTCACCTAAAGTGTCTAACGCCTCCGGAGATGAGTTGACAAGGTTAGAGACAGCCTCTGCAATGTCTTGCTGTACAGCGTAGCCTTGTGCTGATACCCAAGTACGAGTGGCGATTTCAGAACCTCCATAGGTAAATGTGCCTGCACTATCGATTGTCGCTACATCTCCTGCATTGATGTTGCCAAAGTGTAGATTGTCTCCAAAACCATAAACCCTTACGTGATTACCTGCATAAGGGCCATAGTCTGGATGTCCTCCAATATAAAAGAATCCGTTACTATTCCATCCAATTCCGCCTACAGCAGAGCCATCACTTCTAACAAAATTAATATTTCTATCTGCTCCTGATTCCCCTACGGTAATGTTTCCCGTAATATACTGATTACCTACTACGTGTAATTTCTGACTTGGACTACTAGTACCAATACCTACGTTTCCGCTAGTTCCTTTTATAATCATATGGAGCGTGGCATTATTCTCCCAAAATGCTATGTCTCCAAAAGGACGATTAAGCAATAGAGTACCATCAGACGCTCTACTCAATATATTATAGTAACCTGCCGCTGTTGAACCGTTTAATGATATACCAGCATAGTTTGCATATCCACCTATATCACCTATTAGTATTTTTCCTGTTCCATTACCTTTAACCTCAAGACGTGCGCCCGGACTCGTAGTACCAATACCTACGTTGCCTCTATCGTCAGCAAGAATAACATTACCATATTCGGAACGAATACGCAATCCTATTTCGTCACCACGCCCACGGATATATCCTGATTCCCCATCTGCATAAAATTGAATTCCATCCCAGTTATTGCCTGTGTGGATTCGCATACTTCCTGCAACCTCAAACGTGTCGCCAGATTGAGGATATACGTTTACACCAACATAATCGGGAGTAACGTAAAGTTTTCTTGTTATCTCCGTCCCATCGGGGGAAACACCAAAACTCAATATACCTCCCCAAGTTTTAGTTTGGTTTATTTCCCAAGGTCCATTACCAGCAGTTGAACTAATGAACATTTGATGCCCATTAGAACCGCTATTGTAAATACCAGCAAATTCAGCAAGTCTTTTAGTGGGAAGACTTGTGTCAGCAGTTACTGAAGAAGCCTTCAATATAGCGTTATCTCCACTTACCGTTAACGTGTTACTAAATGTAGAAGCAACAGATGTAGTAGCGCCACGAGCAGTAACAGTAGCAAGGGTGTCAGATTCGCCAGTAATAAATCCATAAGCCTCTACATCTTGGACAGAAGCCATCTGACTTAAGTCAACACTATTGCCATTGCTGATGGTTAGTGTTTTCTCTCCTTGGTTCCATTCAAGGGTTTGGGAGTCTGTTTCAGCGGTTAAGTATCCAGCGTCAGCGTGGTTACCCCACCCGTAAGCCGTGTTCCAGTTAGAGATATTCCCCGTTCCAAAATCGCCATTATGCCAGAATCTATACCAAGTGGCTGGAGTTCCACCTTGAGTCCTACGTAAGTACAGGTCTTCGTTAAAAAAACTTATAGCAAGAGTTGCACTATAATAATTTTCTGCGTCACCGTGAGAAATGCGCATACCATAGTACCAAGTGTCTGCCGTTGGGTTTAATCGTGCAGTTCCGGCTTCGTAAAGATTCCACGCTTGAAAACTACTTGCTGTATTTCCGGTGTAACTTCCAAGCCTATTTGCTCCCTCTACATATTGGCTTCCAATGTTACTTGTTGTAATAGCAGTAGATGCTGCTTGATAACCTGCGCTTGCGTGATTACCCCATCCATATGCGGTATCCCAATTAGACGCATTGTTCGTGGTCGTGTACCAAGAGGAGGCTGTGTAGATGGGGTCAGTCTCTGTGTAAGATGTTAGGTACCCAGCCTCAGAGTGGTCACCCCAACCAAAGGCGGTATTCCAATTTGTTATATCAGCAGTCCTGACACTGTAAACATCAGAAGCAGCGAATACAGGGTCTGTCTCCGTGTAAGATGTAAGATACCCTTGCTGACCCACCCAAGTCTCCGTAGCATAGCCCGTAAGGTCTGTAGTGACCACCTGCCACGTACCATCGCCACGCAAGAACTTACCGCCATCATCAAGACCTGAAGCAGGAACGAATCCATTCTCTCCGGGGACAGTAACCTCTTCTCCGTTTACAACACCCGAAGTGGCCTGCGTGAAGACGCTATGCGTGTGAACCGCATTAGCATACAGCCCAGCGTGGTTCCCCCATCCGTAAGCCGTATCCCAATTACTAGCGTTGTTTGTAGTAGTATACCAAGAAGATGCGGTATAGATGGGGTCAGTCTCAGTATAAGACGTTAGAAAGTTAGGTGCCCAGTTAACCCAATTAGAGCCGTTCCAACTAAGGAGGTTCCCAACGCCAATAGAAGTAATAGATACATCACCAAGTGCGTTAATGGAAGACGCTGGGGTAAGATAATTCGGTGTCTTGTTGTACCAGATATTAACTCCCGGTTCTCCACCCACTGGCTGTCCGTAGACTAGAATCTGGTCAGCAGATGGGTTAGTAATAACTACATCCGTGAGAGAATCTAGGTTACCAGCAGATACGCTAGTAATGTAATCGGTTCCAGCAACAGCCTCAACAATAATGCCATCAGCATTTATCTTCAGAATAGAGCCCCCTGTAAGCCCCGTTAACTTAATACTACTTAAAAACTTTTGAGACATATTCTTTGTAATCTACTGATTGTCAAAAATACAAAAAAGAAGGGGACTAGGTATTAGCCTGCCCCCTCCATAAGCGGTCATCCGTTAGTTATCAGGGTGATTGAGTCAATCCTTCGTAAACGAGGCTATCACCGTTCAATTTAGCAGCAGATAGGATTGCGATATAAGCGCCCTCAGTAACCGTTGCAGCGAATGCAATAGTGACCGTGCTAGTGGTAGGTCTAGCCGTATCAACAAACACAGTCTCAAACGTAGTTGAATCAACCACTTGAACCATAATGCGCTGAGTATTGTAGTCGTGAGTGATTGTGTACGTGTTTCCTACTTTACTAACAGAATCTTGCGTTGAGTCAAGGGTAAACCACTTAGGAGCGCCCAAAAGGTCAGCGACAGTATTGACGTTTGCCTTCTTAACGATACCAGTCTCTCCTGTAGCATTCTCATACATATAGAAGAAGTCCGTACCGTCAGGAGTCATCGTGGCTACGTTACCAATATGGAATGGCTGGTCAATCGTAGAGAAGTAGTCGTTGGTTTCATCCCAGATGAAGGACACGTTAGCGTCAGTGCCACGCTCTACTTCAAAACCTGCGTTTTGTGAAGCGGTGCCAGTCTCATCAGAGTTCAACTTGATGATTGAATCACCGATATTTACCTCATTAGAGTTTACGCTAGTAGTAGTACCATTTACGGTAAGGTTACCAGCAATAACAACCGCAGCACCACCGAACGTGATTGTCTCGTTACTACTTTGGTCTACCGTGCGTGTAATGTTTGGTTGCTCAAGTTGGTTGGCACCCCACATCAACAACTTATACTGAGTCAGGTTGCCGGAGTTGGTCAACTCAATGCTATCAGCATTTACAGTAATACCAGTACCTGCACCTACAGCAAACGTGCGAGAAGTAGTGATATCACCGCCACCAGTCAAGCCAGCGCCTGCCGTAAGGGTGATGCTGTCGTGCGCTACGTTTCTAGTGTGGAGTGTGTCAAGACCTACCGAATCAGCAGCAACGGTAATACCAGTACCGGCACCTACGTTAAGTGTTACCGAACCGCTAGCACCACCGCCAGTAAGACCGTCACCTGCAATTACCTCTTGAATATCACCTTGGATATCTACCCAGCCTTGGCTTATAATATTGTTTGACCCATCATATACAATTTTGTAGAAGTACATTGTAAATGACGTAGTGTCATAGTAAATCTGACCAGCAACAGGGTTTGATGGAGCGCTAGCCAAGTTGTGTACACGTGCATTCTGGATTTCCAGTTTGCCAAGGTTAATGGATGATAGATAATTAATAGCCATCGTTATTAGTTAAAGTATGCTTTACCGCTAAAGGCTCCAGCAAATGTTAAACGTACAGAGTTAAGGTTGATATATTCTATTTCGCCAACAACAACAGAGTCACCTGAGTCAACTACCGTTACCGATGGTTTCTTTCCTAGATTATGAGTAATCTCCCAAATAGATTCTGGGATTGATTGAGTAAATACAAAATGAGCATCTCCTCCGCCACCAGTAACGCCTTTTACAGACAAAGATGTTTGTCCTTTTGGTATTACTACGGTATTTTGAAGTGTTGATTGTTTTACACTTACATTTATATTTTCTCCGCTATTTACAGTTATATTACTCATAATGTAACGTCCTCGTTTATTTTAAATATACCGTAAAGCCAAGTTTTAACATTACCAACATTACTTGATTGTAAGTCATATACATAAATACCACCTTCAATTAGAGCCATCGTTAAAGCATCTGCTTTTATTGTTAGATTGCCATCAGATGTTCCAGTATATGAAAACTGGTCTGCATCTATAATTGTACCTGATGATGTATCTGTTTCTCTTACATCAAGACTCCAAACATATCCGTTTAAATCTAATGGAATACCAAATTCATCATTAAATGTTAGAACAAGAGTAAATGTATCGCCTTTGCGACAAGTAATGTCTACTCTTTGTGATGTATCAAGATTAATCTGATAAGCCATAGTGCAAATATACAACTTCCTTAAAACCAATATTTTACATGCCCATCAACTGAGATAGCAAGTCCTGTTCTGGCTCTTCTAACTCATTTCCAAACTAAAACTATCGCCTTTTCTGCAAGTTATATCAACTCTTTTGGAGATGTCTAAGTTTACTGATGTTGCCATTATTCTACAATATTAACTTCTAGTTTTGCTGCTGCAAAGTCAATGATATAACCATTATCTGCTCCCCAGTTTGCAAAGTCTTCGTCAGCAAGAAGAATATTGCACTCGTATAGAGTTTCATCTTCAGCATCTACAAGTTTGCAATAAAGGTCACAATAAGTAGCCATAGCACTAAATGAAGTAGCAACTACTTCCATTCCAACGGCAGTTCCGTTGGGATATGTTTTAGGTTGAATAGTAATACTTGCCATTATAAAGAAATAAGAAGTTTAAATGTAATCCCGTTAATTTCAATAGGGATATAATTAACATTGTCTAAAACAATTTGAGTACCAGAGGCTGCAACGTCTCCAAAACGAATTTCAGCAACTTGTTGCTCGTTAAGAGGTGCGAGAGTTCTAATTCCTGAAGCATCTAAAATTCCACTTGCAATAAAGTCAGTAGCAGTAACAGTAGAGTTTGATTGAATTCCATCACCAACTAAAGAAACAGCCGTAACAGAATCAGCAACAATAGCATCATCTACATCTAAACTTCCCGAAGTAAGCGTGCCATTTACTCTAAGATTATATCCAGAATCAATGGTTGTATTAATAAGTACATTACCATTTGGTTTAATAGTAATTGGGCTTTTGTCGTGAAGCGTTGCGTTACTTGCAGTAAAGCGAATTTCAGAACCAAGGGCTGCTGCTCTAATGTAAGAGTTTTGATATGGTCTTGTAAACCAAATGTCGCTACCTCCTAAAAGCAAAGAGTATCCATGTACAGTGCTTGTTACTTTTACGCTTGTAGCAGGAAAAGCGCCATGTTTAATTTCAATAGACTCAATTGTATCTCCATATCCATTAAACAATACTCCGGATACTGGATGCCCAGAAACGGTTCCAATGGTAAGGACGTTTCCGTATGTGTCTTTAATATATTCGTCTGTGAGTTTCATCTATGATTCCATTTAGAGGTTTCAGTATTCCATTTTTTATTTCTGATGTTCCAGATTTTCAAGGCCTGCTTGATTCTTCCTTTTAGCAGATTTAACTGCAATCCAAGACCCAATAACATTAGGCGATGTATGCAATGATTACACCAGTCTCACAATAAACTTCACTGAAAAGTCCATAAAGAACAGCGCCAGCAAGTACGGGAATGCTTGATAAAGAATCTCCTTTAGCAGAAACAGTAGAAATAATAGAATCATCTAAAGCATAGATAACTCTGTAAAACTCGCCCTCTGGATTTACAGTAACAGTAGGGTCAATAAGTCTAAATCCAGACTGCCCAAATGATTGCAGGGCGTGATTTGCTGGAGCAATAATGTTCAAGTAAGACATAATAAAAGAAAAAACAAATAAAACAAATGGTTTATGCAAATATACAACTTACTTAAAACCAATATTTTACATGCCCATCAACTGAGAAAGAAGGTCTTCTTCAGGCTCTTGGAGTTCGTCTCTATTGCCTTGTCTTTGAGAAATGAGTTTAGACTGCTCAATTGCTTGTTTTTTAACTCTTTCATCTTTTGCGGTTTCTCTTTTATTTTCAATTTGAGTACGCATCTGATGGTCAGATTGTTTCATAAATGCAGAAGTCTCAGTTTTAATTCTTTCAAGTTCCATGTTGAACTGATGCTGCATTTGCATTTTTTGAATTTCAAGTTGGGCTTCAAGTTGAGAAATTTGCGCTTTTACTTGACCAGTAAGTTGAATTTCTTGAGACTTAGACTGGGAAGCCATCTGTTGAGTCTGAGCGTTAGCATTAGCCTGAGCCATTATGTTTTGCTGATTCTGCTCTTGAAGTCTAGCAATTCTTTTCTTCCGTCTTACAACAAGAAGTCTTTCGGCCTGGTCAATATCTTTGAGTCTGCGAATTGCAATAGCGTCTTCAATGTCTAACTCTTTTTGAGCCAAAGACTGTTGAATGTTTTGTTCTAAAAGAACCCTATCAATTTCATTCATCTCTGTAACAACCTTGATACCAAAATTGTACATAGGTAAATCTCTGAATTGATTAAGAACCTTCATAGACTCTTTACCAATAGCCTTTTCGTACACTTTGTAAATAACAGATTGTTTAGGTAGAATCTGAATGCATCTAACAACATCTTCACAAACTTTTCTATACAGAACAAGTGACGCATGAGTAATATCATAGATAGCATTATTGCCAGCATTCATTGCTTGTTCTCTTACTCCGACAAGTTGCTCCCCTTTTGGAGTAGTTCCATCCATCACCTCATTAATTCCCGTAGCATCACGAATCATTCTTAAGTAGTGATTATACAAGGCTATTAGTTCGTTGATGTTGCGAATTTGGTTATCAATTGTTCTGATAGGAGGATTTTGGAATCCGCCTTCTGGATTCTTTGAGCGGTAATAAAATATACCGGTTTGCTCATAAATGTCTTGAATATCAAGTGGCTGAAGTTCGCCACCCATTCCAAGTTGAACATTTTCAAGTCCTTCAATATCAACAATAATTCCGTCTGGTTTTGCTTTAGCAATTGCCTGTTGAATTTTAAGATGTGTAATTTGAAGTTGGTCAGCAAATCCAATAATCCCCGAAACCATAGACTTGGGAATCATTCTGCGGATATTTGTTGCAGCAACAGAATAAGAAAGCCTTGCTCTTGAGATGTCGTGAATATTTTTAGGAATGTTGTTCTTCATTCCATATTTTACTATATACTCACAACCCATAATGTAAGTGCCTCCATAGACTGTAGCAGTCTGCATATTAACGGGCTTTCTGTCAAATACAGAGCCTTGAGGCGGGGTGTAAGCAAAACCTTTGTTGTAAAATCCGACATTACCAAATCTGGATTGTTTCTCTTCGTAAAATACATTATCAACGGTGAGAAATTCAAAGTCAAGAACTTCAATAAGGAACTCATCATAACCAAATACTTGTTTGCTAGTGTTAGTATCAAACTGAGAACTTCCAAATCTTCTTGGGTCGTTATTGTATTTGTTCTTTACCTGATTAGCAATTTTTTCGTATTGCTCCTCAGTAAGTTCATTACCTACGATTCTTTTTAAATCATTAATGGACATTCTTTTAATATGTCCAGCGTAGACCAAATCAGAAAAGGTTGCGTCTTCAGTATAAGAGTGAATAAAGTATGCGGGGTCTACATACGTTTCACGAATACCATAGTTAGGGTCATTTTCTCTTTTAATTACAGCCATACCGCATGTAACTAAATCTTCTACAGCCCTTCTGTAGATAGTATCATTAAACTCATTCCACTCAAGTGTTAAGTTTGTTGCAATCTGTGCAGCAATTTCACTTGCAATTTTAATATGAGTTTCAAAAAAGATTTCTGCTTCTTCAGATGTTTCAGGAAGAGATTTGAGATTAACTGGAACTTTAAGTCCAGCGTTCTCAAGTTCCTGCATCATCTCTTTATTTTCAAGAGTAAAAAGAATTTTGTTTTTTTCAAACTCTTTTTCAGTAAGAGATACCGGGTCAATAGCCTCCACATTTGGGTATGGCTTCTTGGATAAAATTTTATTTACTACAATTTTTACAAACTTTGGAATAATCGGAACCGGAGACCAGTCAATATTCAAAAGCGTGCCATCTCCATTATTTGGGTCAAGGCTATTTAGGATTTGTTTGTATATATTTGTATCTTGAGTTCCAGCAGCATAATCTCTAGACTCTTCAAATTTCTTTAGTCTTTGTCTGTACAAAGATGTATGTGAGTCCGCATTGCCCCATTGAGACTCAATTGCCTTGGCGTATTTAAGTCCGTAACCTTTAGAAGACTTTATGACGTGGTCTGCAAAAGGGTCTGGAAAAGTCCCGAACTTTTTATTCTGGTTACTGTCCATATTATGGGATTCTATTGTATTGTGCAAATATATTGAAAATCACAATGATATATTAACGTATAGTGTCTTTATACCTTCGTAGGAATTTTTTCTCTGAAAAGTCCGTTGACCTCTCTTTAATTTTTGTTTTTTGTGCAGCAAGAAGCGCTAAGCCTGAACTAATTGTTAAGTCAAACTTTGTTCTATTGTCTATTTTATATCCAATCCAATCTTCAAGAGTTTTGTCCATGTACATTTTTCCGTACTCACCGGTAGACTCATTGTATCCAACATGGTTATGAATGTACGCTTCAATAGACTGAGCATGGGCCTGAATAACATCCTGAGAGTTTGAAGGAATGCCTTTTGTTTTAACGCTTACTTTAGATGTTGAACCACCTAAATGTTCAGGTCTTTCCATTAAGTATCCATCGTAACCCCTGCTTTCAAAGTATCTAACAATGCCGTATTTGTTATTTTCTATTAATAAACTAAATCCATAAAAGAATGCAGCCATTAAAACATCTTCGTAAAATATTTTAGCCAAAGGAGGCCTACTCGCATATTCTGCAACAAAGGTATTCGGAGGTGCTTCCATATTAAACTTAGTATATAAATGGCAAGCACCCTTAGAGCCGCGCCCGTCAACAGTGGCATCAATGTCATACGAGTCAACTCCTCCAACTCCAATATCAGATTTAGGTGCAACTAACTTACTGCCTTTATATTCTTTAATGTTTCTATTTTCTTTTTTTGGAAGCCAACTTATTCTCCATCTACCATTAGGGTCTGGAACAAATATTACTTCCGTATCAGGCTTACCATCCTTCCAAACAAAGTTACCAACGCGGATAGGGCTTGGATACAATGTCTCATTATAGGTAATCTGCTCATATATCTTACCGATGTTAAAAAGGCTCCCTTCAATAGAGTCCCGAAACGCTTCATCTGTGGTAAAAGGAAATTGTCGTATAACCTCATTAAGTTCACGAGCATCATGTTTAAGAGCATCACGCTCATTTTTAAGATAAGTTTTAGCACCAATACTAATAACCTCTCCATCAAGCCCAATAAAAGGTTTATCTGGGTCTTCAACCACGGCGTTGCCGTATTTATCAAAAAATCCTTCAAGGGCCTGATAAGCCGGAACAAATATCCTGTATAATCCTGTTTTCGTTCTTCCATTTGCATTTCTTTCTTTAGGGTCTGAATCTCTCCAGAGTTCTTTAAATTCCTTTCCTCCTTTTTCTAATGGGTTTACTGTAGACCCAACCAACGCTTTACCTACAACTTTCCTACCAACAATTAAACACGTTCTGTGAATCCGCCAAGACTCTCTTATGTCAGTTGGTTTTTCCCATTTTCCTGATTCGTCAAGATAAAGATAATGTAATTTTTCACCGTCATAAGCGTTATTGGTTGTGTTCTTCCAATTGATAATTGTATTAAGAGCCTCGCCTCTTTGTGATGTTTTATTCTTTTTTGTAATTCGCTTAGATGGTTCTCTAAATGCTAGTTCCATTCTGGGATTTGTAGTACCGTCTTGAATTGGTTTAAAGAAAAAAGGATAAGACAAAAAGATAGGCACAGCCTTTTTCATAAAAATGTTTTCTTGAGCATCTTTACCTGTTTTAGACATTATGCCTAATAGTTTGTCCTTTACTTGTGTAGCCTCATCTACAAGTATGCAGGCTGACATATTTGTGTATCCAGAACGTCTACACTTTGTGTATAACTGTCCAAGACTTCTTGGGTCAAGTTCGCACGCTGCTTCATGAAGAAACAAATCTCTTTGAAAGGCCAAATAGTTTGGATACCCAATGTCAATCTTACTCCATTGAAGCATCATATAGTGTCTTCCTGTAATGTATGTTGGAACACCATTATTCATGAACCATACACCATGCCTTCTTCTTCTAAATTCTTCTTTAATATAAGATGAGTATTTTTCTCTAAACTCTCTAGGCATTTCCGACCATTCATCCATAGACCTAATTTTAGTTAAGTCAGTAGGAGGCTCAATTCTTTTCCAATATTGTTCTTCTTTGGGAAGGTTGGAAAATAAAATTAAATCAGATGAAGGCTGTTTAGGAAATTGAATATAAATGTCAGCCAATAGATTGACTTCTCCAGCCGTTCCGTCAGGACATAAGTTGACGATAAAATCATCGTATCCTTTTATTTCTACTAATCCAGCCACGCTTTTATTTACTAAACTGCTCTGCAAAACCGCCAGAAAAATCTGAAGCATCGCTTATGTTGCCAGAATCAGAAAGTTCTTTAATGAGTCCCTCTAGTCTTTGCCGCTCTTGCAATAATTCACGTGCATCTACTGCCGTTTGTTTTATTGACTGTAGTTCTGCTTTTCGTTGAGAACCACTAAGTTCTTGGTCAACAGGTTTTCGTATTTCTGTAATCATATTATCAATAGCAATCTCCATAGACTTCATTAATCTATAGGCTGCATCAAGTGTTGTGAATTCAATTTTCTTTGACATACATTAAGTCATCATTTCTCATTCTCCAAACTTTTCTTCCGTCTTTGAGAGTCATCTGATAATCTGAATTTTTAGAAAATCCAATTACATCTCCAACTTTTAATCCCATCTCTTCAGTTGCTTTGTTTATATAAAGCAATCTTCCTTCTTTTTCTTCCGGTTTAGATAAACTAACTATTAATCCGGAAGCGCTAGTTTCTTCTTTGTTTTCGCTTATGCTTTCAACAAATACCCAGTCTCCAAGCATATAAAGGCCATCTTCTGTTTCATATGCGTATGCATGGTTATGATAACCATTCTCTTCTGAATATGAAACAATATAGTGGTTTTCGTATATAAATAACTGAGTATTACTAATAATGTGATGATGAAAATAGAGAGTATCTCCTACCTTAGCACCCAATTTATACTTTGTTGGGACAGCGGTTATTTCAGCGAAATTGTAGCGGTGATTGAACTCATCAAACTTTGTTTCCATATAAAGTTCAACCCCACCTACATTAACAGTATCATTAACCTTCTTAGGAAGATGTATAATAAAATCTCTTAAGGGATTCATATTAATTGAATTTACAATCGTACTCTACGATAACCGGACACTTGTCAATTTTTTTCCATCTCATAATACCAACATCTGGAGTAGAAATGTAAATAACATAGCAAATATTTCCGGTCATGTGAAAGGTACGCTCATCAAACTCAATATTACATACTTCACTTTCGCCAATAGACATACCTACATAGTACGCCATAGCGTTCTTGGGGTTGTCCCCAATAATAATTTTTCTAATAATATCCATTTCATTTAATTTATGCTATCATCTGAATCTCCTAGGTTCAGCCAAAAATTAATGTCTGAAGTGTCTCCTTTTGGAAATTCATTTCTTACTTCATCGGAATAAGCATTTGACACAAATGATAGGTACTCATCTAAAGATTCTTCGGAGTTAACTTTCATAGAGTAGATTACATCCATTGAACTAAAATCAGAACCTTCTTCTGCTTCTTTATACTGTCCTCCAATAAATACATATTCAAAATTATCAACTTTGAAATCCTTGACTAAGTCCTGAATCTCAAGAATCTTTTCTTGAATTTTTTTAATTAATTCTTCTGGTAGTTCCATTTCATTAAGGGTGAATTTGAGACAAAGATAGGTTTCTTGATAAAAAGAAACTAATCCCGTCCAAAGGAACTATGACACCACCCCAAGTGTTCATGTCAGCCCCATCACCTAAGAATGTATATGGAATTTCAACATTAGAATCAGTAACAGCGCGTTTGTCTGTATTATTTAAGAAATGAGTATAATATTGACCATTACCATCATAGTTCATAAACGTATATCCGGAACCTCCAATAAACTTATTAATTACTTCATGAGTAGCCGATTGATGCATCGGGATAGCATTTACTTGGCCCGCTTGCTCATAGTAGTGCATAGACTGAACTTCGGCAGTTAAGTCTGAGTTAAATTTAAAAGCAGCAAACGTGTTGTACATAAACTTTCGTGCAGATGTTGGGTCTACACCATATCTAAACATTGGAAGAAACAAAGCGCCATGCTCATCTTCGTCAAGATAAAAGAAATCATTATTAAAAATTTTATTTAAAATAATTCTTCCATCTGCCGTAGGTGTTACGCCTGTATTAAGTGTGGCGAGGGTAGAAGACTGAATGGTTTCTACATCGCTATAAATACTTACCGCTGGAGAATTTTGGTCTTGATACAAAGATGTTACAGGAAGAACAAAAAATCCTTTAAGAAAAACTTGTCTATTTACAATTCTATACTTAGGTGCATTAGGATTTGAATCAAGTTTAAACAAACCGCTTACTCCATCAAAAGAATCCATTTCAATCCACCCGGTGTCGTAGTCTGTTACTGGAGCAAGATTTTCAAATGCTTGGTTTCCTAGCGACCTTGTTTTAATTTGGCCATCTGTATCAAGAAACAAGGCGGTACTTAAAGTATTACTTGAAGGTACTGATGTTGCATACGGGTTTGTTAATCCAACACTAGTACTTCCAACGCTAAGGGCGGTTGCTTCACCGATTCCGCTTTCTACGGTTTTGCGTGTTGTAGTAATTCCGGAAGTTTGTACTTTAAGAAGTTGACCGTATGTATCTTTTACTTTATTGCCAGTTAACTGAGCCATGTCTAGTTTTTTTAATTTTGTACAAATTTAACTAAAATTCAAATGATGTCTAAGCCAAGTAAAGCCAGAGAGTTTGCTTATATGCCAACAGATAAAATAAAAGCAAATTACTTAAAGTATTATAAGTTGTGCTTAAGGGACATGACAACAAACTATGACGTTAGTCCGTCAGAAATGGAATTTCTATTGTTTGCTTATGACTATGAGTTTTTTACAGCAGAAGCAATATCTGAGCATATGCTTCAAAGCGAATTAAAACTTAAGCAGCGGATTATATATCCTTTACTTGGAAAAGATTATTTATATAAAAAGTATGATAAACTTACCAAGACGGTAAACGATGAGGTTTCTGAATACTTTCGTTCTGAAATGACCAGATTTAACTACAAGGTTCGTTACGCATTAACCCAGAAAGGTCGTTTGTTTGTAACAAAATTTTACAGGAAACTAGACGGAAGCGAGGCTATAATACTTTAATAACGATTAACGTCACTGCCGTTAGGGTCAAGACCGCCATACTTTGAAGTAGTACTTGAATTTGGACTTATTCCATAGGTCGGCTCAACACCATAGCGCTGTTGATACAGTCTAACAAGATTAGATACTTTTTTTTGCTCAGCCTCTTTTCTTTTTTCCTGAGCCTCTGGCTTGAGCCTGTTATAGCGTTTGTATTTTTCTTGTTCTTCTTTTCCTTCTCTTCTAGTTCTGCGCATTGCGCCGATGTAAGGATTAACTTTAAATCCGCTTGTCGGAACAACTAACTCTTGACCATTTAAATCCCACGCTGTTTTTGCCATTCCTAAGTTGGCAAGTCCAATACCGGCAAAACGGCCAGAATCTTTTGCTGCTGAACTATATCCAGATGAAGATGCTGAATATGATGGTCTGAGTTTGCGACCAGCATTATAGATATTTTTTGCTGCTAACGCAACACTTCCAACTTCTAGTGGCCAGTCAAGAATTCTATTTCCACCCGTAGACGCTCCTCCGCCAAGCAAAATATTCGCTTGTGGAACTATAGAGCCGGGAGTATGCTTTACTTTACCTAATAAAGTTCTGTTTGATTTTTCAATTTGGTGACCTTTCTTCATGTTCCTATTAGCCTGCCAAGTAGGATAATATTCTCCAGCATTGCTGGTTGTTGCACCAAAGTTAGAATACCAATCTTGCTCTGACTTTGTTTTTTTACCAGTTCCCTCGGTATTCCATACATTATAAGGATTTCCTCTGCTTATTGTTCTTTCAGCAAAATATGGAAGTCTATAATCTTTACCATCTCTACTTCTACGCGGGCCAAGCCATCTTTCATAAGCAATTGGGCCAAGGGGAATTTGAGCAGTATACCCTCTTAAAGGATGCGCTTGACCATATATTCTATCAGCCTCTCTTTGATTAGCAAACTCTTCAAGAGAAGGGTAACCTTCCGGAACGCTGTATTGGCTATCCAAATCTTGGTATATAGGAGAAGTCTTTTCAAGGTTGTTTCTATTTTTCTCAACCCGTCTTAGAATTCTATTATATTGCCTATTGTTTTTAGGTTCAGTAGGTTTTTTCTTCTTTGCTTGCATTACTATTACTTAACTTTAAACGGAACTTGTTTTGCAGCCCCATTATGTTTTTTATAATCTCCAATCATAAGATAATAACGCCCGCGCTCAACCATCCAGTGGTATCCATCTGGAGCAGAGACCATTACCTCTTTTCTCTTGGTTTTCATTTTTTCATTTTACCACCATGCCTATAGGCACGAGATGATTCGCGAAGTTTACCTCCAGCCTCAAATCTGTCGCGGATTCTTGCGAAACGCTCCTCATACTTACTGCGCTGGGCCTCACCGCCAACTGGGGCAGATGAAGATATTTCATTCTTTTTGCGCCACATCATTTCTTTAAATTCCTTTTGCTCTGCAGGAGTCATAGGCATAACTGAATGAGTAGACTTCTTCGTCTTCTTGGGGTCGGTATCTTTAATCGTTTTCATAGTTGCAAATTTAACTATTCTTTTTATTCGTTTTTTTACAGGTCGTAGTTCTCGTATGTTATTTCTACAGAGCCTCCATCAGTAAGAACTTTTGCTATTGCAGGGTATATTCTCTTATATGCGTCTACAGACGAGCCAATTATACCTTTATAGTCTGATGTATTTCCAACTAACAAACAACCAGCAGTATGCTCGTCCGTATTTCCCGTATGAATAAGAATATATTCAAATCCCGGTACATCTCTAACCCATAGCATCCCCTTGTGCATTGAACCATACTTAGTAGAATACTTTGAATGGAACCCTCCAACTTTCCTGAGGGTAATGTTATATGTCCCGGCGGGAATTCTAGTCTCTCCAGCCACCTTTACCTCTCTGTGTTCGTCTTCAAGAGTGTAGGCTAGGAACTTTCGTCCACTTGTTTCGTCTAATAGCATACCAAGTGTGTAATCGTCAGCACTATAGTACCTTATAACTCGTAGTTTCATACGACAAATATATAAATAATAGCACCCCGAATTGCTGACTCAACGAGCAACCTCTTATTTGTGTTTTCTCTAATCAGGAGGGGGGTTTTAACCAACCCGACCTTCTTATTGAGTTGCTCTTAATGCAGTATCACCGCATTCGGTGGTGCGAAGTTAGCGAAAAAAAATGATAAAGTCAACCTTAAAGCAAAACTTTAACTGCTTGGCGCATACTAATAGCAAAAAATTGTGAGTTATATGTGGTGTGGGGATTATGCGATGCGATGCGGCAACGCAAAACAACCGGAAACCAAATCCCAATATCAAACCCACCCCCCACCCAATTGTGTTAGACTTCCCTAACATTTCAGCGTTTTGCCTAACATAGTTAGACTTCCCTAATAAAGTCTAGCCGATGCCGGGAGTAAACCCGAAACGATTGATGTTCAAACACGGAAATGCTTTTGGGCAGGACAATCCCCCACCTAAACTGCCCCACCTAGAAATGCATGTTGTAACATCCAATGTTGGGTACACATACCCTTAGTGTAGCATGTACAATTACAATGTTAAATGTGTGTTAAATGTGTACAAAATATTTGCATATGTCATCCGTGTGACATGACGCATTTAAAGCCGTTTTAAGCGCACTTTGTGCGTTATGGGGTACGGATACCTTTTTGCGGAGAAGTGCTTAGTGCCTGATAATCAAGTAGTTACGTGTCCAAATCTGTGTGTACTTTATACACTAAGTAGATTTAACATAAACTTAACGCACTTTTATTTGGAAGCCTGCAATCTATTTTGTATCAAGCGCATAGGCGGGATTACATACTCATATAAAAGACTTAGTGTACATCATACACTTACCTATCCATTGGGCCTTAGACTTGGCCATAATACGTAAGTATCTGATAATCAAGGACTTAGGTTCATATCCGCTAATTCCTTATTTAGAATGAGTATAAATTACGTTTGTAACTGACTGAAAATCAAGCAGTTAGAAAAAACTTTCACTTTTTTTTTCAAGAGGTTTTTTTATGTGTAACTAACTGAGAATCAAGCAGTTATGTCAGATTTTTTTTCGTAACCCACTGAGTATCAAGTACTTACAAAATTTTTTTATTAAATCTCTGCGACTACCTTTGAACCATCAAACAACACGAACTGAATGACTGACTGACCACCGCCTCTAGTAAGCCCGACCAAGACATCGGATAAAGCGCTAGAAAAAACCTACCCTCCCAACCCGAAAGGCTATAGGATACGAAAGTAGATTTGAGTGACCAAATGCGCTGAAAGCAGGCGGTATCAACGGAGGAACTAGGATGCAAAGTCGCAAGTGAGCCACGAGAGGCCTCCACTAGTAGACCAAGCCCGAACTTAGCCCCAAGCGGATGTCCGCTTGGAATGCTCTGCGGAGGAGGAACGAAACTGAGAGCCGAAGCCTGCGAAACTGAGACTTGCCAAATCACCTTGGGGTAACTACACCACTAGACATCTAGCGGTATAGGGAGAGCAAGGGAACGATGGGCGCATCTAAATGGGGAGCCACCAAGGTGGTCACAGAGCATTCGCTTTGTGAGCAAGGGTACTTGGTGGGCTTAGTAAGCAGGGAAGAACTTCGGAGAACCTGCCCAACGCCCACCTAGTATGTCTACGGCCAAAGCCGTACTGATGAGCAAATGCGAAACATACTTAAAACCCTAGAAAACATGAACAAAGGCAACCAAATCACTTACAAGTTCGGAACTTACAAGGTAATCATCAATACCTTCTTTCGTGATGGTCTAGAATTCCAAGAGGTACAAGCATTCAATGGGGATTCATTCCTTCACCGAATGGATTGGAGTCTAGGCATGACACAAGATGAAGCACTAGACTATGTAGGCTTCGTGAAAGGCCTAGGCTTCTTTCAGACATACTGATGAGGGTTCACTATCCGAAACATTCCTTAGGGGATGTCTATGTCAACGCCCAAGAGACTAGGGCAATCTATTAGTCTCACAATACTTATTACCATGAGCAAGGTAACTTACATGAAAGGCGAACTTATAAATGGTCGCATCAGCCCCCAAAATTGGCGCATCACCACCCCCGATGGCCAATGGCAAAACGACAACCTTCAAGATGTTGCAGTAATGGCAGGCCTCAAGTCTTCCGATGGAGTCGGCAAACTATCCGCCAACCAAGTCTACGAAAAAGTCAGCCGTCTAGGCGGAACTTTGACCGGACGTTTTGAGTGCGGAGCATTGTTTGAGGCTACCGGAGAAGGGTACTACATAATCACCCGCTCTAGTCGCGGTGAGGCCCCTAAAGTAGAGGAGGCTCCTGCGCCAACCCCCAAGTCTAACGGACTTGAGTCGGCAATCATTGATGCCATTGCGCCATTCATCAAGCCATCCTTGGATGAGGGGCGAGTGAAGGAAATCGTGCAGGGAATGATGGAGGGTCGTGAAATACGCACCTTGGAAATCAAGTACGGTAAGTCTACCAAGAAGGTAGATGGTCAGCATGAGAACTTTGACAAACTAGTCCGTGCCGTAGGCATCGGTAAGAATGTCATGCTAGTCGGTGAGGCAGGTTCGGGCAAGACCTACGGAGCAGTTCAGTGCGCCAAGGCTTTGAGTCTAGACTATTACATTCAGTCTTTCTCAAATCAGACTTCCAAGTTTGACCTAATCGGGATGACTACGGCAATGGGCGAGTATGTTTCTACCCCGACTCGTGATGCCTTTGAGAATGGTGGTGTCCTCATCCTTGATGAGATGGATGCAGCCAACCCCAACGTCATCCTTGCGCTGAACAACATGCTCAGCGGAGACGAGTACTTGTTCCCCAATGGGATGGTCAAAAAGCACGATGACTTCAAGGTCATTGCTTGTATGAACACCTTCGGGTACGGAGCATCCAAGGAGTACGGAGGCCGTAACCGCCAAGATGCCGCCTTGCTTAACCGATGGGTGAAAATCTCTTGGAACTACGACTTGGTCTTGGAGCGCCAAATCGCAGGTGACACGAAGGTCACGCAGATTGTGCAGGACATCCGCGCTAACGCTAAGCGTTTCGCCATGAACTTGGTAATCTCACCACGGCAGTCTATTGATGCCAACGACCTTGTAGAGGCAGGGTTCACGATTGATGAGGCCTTGAGCATGACCATCTTTGAAGGTCTTGCCAATGACCAAATCAAGTCACTCAAGGATGGTGTAACCATCTAAGCAGACATGCTGACGAGGCTTTAATAGCCGAAACATCCCTTCGGGGATGTCCATGTCAAACATTTAAATTGAATGAAATGTCTTACACTATTTCCAAGATGGGCAAGAACAAGACGTACTTGCTCCAAGCAGACTTTGAAGGATTCTTCCAAGCCACCAAAGACAACGCCAAGCGTGATTCCTCTAGCCATAGTGAGCGGAGCGGGTCTTTCCATGGTGATGGCGAATTTGCTGAGTCCTTTGATAACGCTCTTGCCCTAGAGACCAAAGGCTACAATGCTCAAGCAATTGCTGAGTCCTTTGATGACCTATCCGATGCATTCAATTCGGAGGACACAAACATCCAAATGGACTACAATGGTGACATCTTTGATACGGCATCCGTAATCATGGGAGAACTGAAGCATTGGTTCAACGAGGTGAACGAGGTACGTAGACCCTTGGTCAACCTAATGATTGTACCAAATGGTAACTGCATGGTTGATGCAGAGAATTGGTTGCACCAAGGTTCAGCAGTAGCCAAGGTTGCTGAGATGATTCAAGACAAATGCGATGTCCGCATCACGGCATGTTGGTTCAATCTTGCATCCTTGGAGGATGGTAGCAACACCATCCAAATGCTAACCTTGAAGGACTACCACGAAGACCTAGACTTCCGCAGACTAGGCGCAGTAACCCATCCATCCTTCTTCCGCAGACTAGTATTCGGAATACTTGAGAACGGAAAGGGCGATATGGGAGGCAAGGCCAACCGCGTAAGTGGTGGATATGGCAGGTCAGTAGAGTCTTGGGATGACTTGAAAATCAGCAAGGATGTCTTCCAAAAGCACACGAACTGCGATGAGGTGGTGTTGATGCCCAACGCTGAGCATTTCCGCAACATGGGGAGCGCCATTGAAATCATCAAGAACACATTGGGGAAGGTTGAGGCCTTCTTGGGCGAGTAAGTAGGACATGACTTACAAGCCATGCATGGAGGGAGCAGGGTACGCCCTGCCCCTACCCATGCTTTTAATCATTCACTATCTAAAATCATCTTTTTCACTAAAACGAAGAGTGCAATGCTATAACCGCACACCTTAGACATGAAGAATTCACTTCTTTCTTTCTTCTTCCCAATGGTAATGTTTACTATCGTTAGTGTAGCATCATTTTGGGTTTCTTGCTTGATTGCAATCATTTTGTTTGGCGCATCAGCAGACTTGGCTGAGTGGAATGCCTTTACACGGATTATGCTGGGCTTTGTGTGCATTCTTGTGGGTTTGTTTTTCACCGGAAAACACATTGAAAACCAATGATTGTAGACTTGAGAGGTAGCCAAGGGAACGCATTTGTTCTCTTGGGCTACGTCCGAAGATGGGCCAAAGAACTAGACCTAGATGGCAATGCTATCTGTTCGCAAATGATGAGCGGAGACTATGAAAATCTTTTAAAGATTATGAAAGAGAATTTTCCTTTTGTTGAATTTATCAAACCCGAAGAAGATATAGAACTATGAGAAAAGAATTTGAATACGACCTTGAAGGTTCTAAAATTAATTTTGACACCAACCAATATGGTTCAAGAGATAATTCGGAACTATATGGAGACATGTTAGGTGGTGATATCTATTTGGATTGGGATTCCGAATACATTCCCCTATGTGAGGGAGACTATGATACGCCTCCAAGTGGTGGATACTATGTAGTACACAATATTATACTAGTTACACCGGACTTTATTATAGAACCAAAAGGTAAATGGTTGGATTCTATTACTAGTATGCTAGAAGAGAAACTTAATAACTAACTGGTAAATATTTCGTTATTTTTTTTACTAAATATTTGCATAATACAAATCATTTTTATAATTTTAAACTATGAAAGGGTACGACCACAATCAAGAAGATGTCTTCCGAGCAGTAGGCATTTCTGAAGAAAGAGAAGCGGAGTTGAAGGATATGTTCAAAGACATGCGAAAGTTAGAGAACATGAAAAAGTCCGAAATTTTTGAGATGATTGAAACAATCACCATGAATACCAAGGAGGCTTTGATGTTAGAACTTATGGTTACTCAAGGCGCAGAGAATACTGCACGACTTGAGATGATGGCACTAATGGTAGCGCTCAAGCGAGGCATGCTGAATGCTTTTGAGAACTGCACGCATGAAGACCAAGAAGATATCCTCAGCGAGGCCTTTGAGACTATTCATGAATCTATGGGTGAGGTTATTAATTTAATTGCAGACAATGAATAAATGGTTTTTGAAGATTGATGTGGATGAAATGAAATGTTATCCCATTAAGATTGAAGAGGTAAGCGAGGAGGGACTTGAGAGTCTCTCCCCCCTATACAAAGAGATTAAATGCGACATTGTTGAGCGAGTCTCACTAGGCGACAATCTAGAACTATGGATAGATGAAGAAGGTCTGTTTACCAAAAAGAATGCATTTTGTCTCACTAGTTACTTATCACCTATTAGAGGCAATGCTATTCTAGCGCAGTACAATTACAAAGGTGAAACGCATGGATGGGAGTCTAATGAAGATGTACCATTGATTCATATATCGGATTGGCTTTTGATAGAAGACCCAACCGATTTTGTTTAATTTAATTCTATTTACAAATGTCTAACTATCAGTTTAAGACCACCAACATCAAGGGTAAAGAGTATGTTGAGGTCAATCAGCGAGTGATTGCTTTGCGCAGTCTATCAGAGTATAAAGGATTCTCAATTGAGAACGAGTTGTTGCACTTGGATACCGAGTCTTGTGTAGTGCGATGCACTATCCGAAACGCTGAAGGTGTTGTTGTGTCTCAAGGAATGGCACAAGAAGACAAATCTTCTAGCCGAATCAATCAAACATCTTATGTAGAAAACTGCGAAACATCAGCAGTTGGCCGGGCATTAGGATTCTTGGGTATCGGAGTTGAGACATCAATTGCTACGGCAGATGAGGTTGATATGGCAATTAAAAAGCAAGATTCTGTGCCTAGTCAAACATCTAGACCCGCTCCATCAGAGGACGATGCTTTCAGTAAGGCTATTGAGTACTTGAAGGGCATGTCTAAAGACAAACGCAAAAATGGACTTGATGCAATCATGTCTAAGTATGGTTCAGTATTTAGTGAAAAGCAAGTTGCTGCACTAGAAAAGTTTGTGTAATGGACTTTGCTTTAAAACTGCAAGAGAGAACGGGGAAGGGATACTTATCGTATTCCTCCCTCAAGTACGCACTGCAAGACATGAGGCTATTTGAAATGTACATGGCAGGACAATTGAGAAAAGAGTCCGATGCCCTAACATTTGGAAGTCTATACGATGACCTTCTGTTCTCATCTAGCGAAGATGTTGAGAGCAAGTACATTGTTCTTGATGATGCTCAAATACTTGAGGAGATAGGGGGCGCTAGTCCTAGGTCTACAAAAAAGTACAAGGAGTGGCTTGCAGAACTTTCCGATAGTAATGTAGGAAAGAAAATTGTCAAAGCAGAAGACTATGATATGGCTATAGATATGATTAATAGACTACAAGATTGTGGTATAGCAGAAACATATCTTGAAGGTGAATATCAAGTTGAGTTTAATAAATTTATTGGAGAGATTCCGGTAAGAGGTTTTCTTGATTGTTTAACTGCTAACGGAGATATTGTTGACCTTAAATCAGCACGGAGCGTTTCAACATTCAAGTACGATGCATTTAAGTTTGGTTATGATATCCAAGCGTACATCTATACCAAGGTATTTGGAGGTAAGTTTTATTGGGTTGCCCAAGAAAAAACTTATCCCTATCTACCTGCCGTATTCATGGCTACTGATGATACAATTAATAGCGGAAGAAGAAAGTTTGAAAAGGCTATTGATACCATTAGTTTGTATTTAGATTCTAAAGAGAAACCTACTACTAGTTTCTACATTTTTGGAGAAATATGAAAAAACCAAGCATTGAAAGTTTTCTTGATGATGCTAAGAAGTTTGAGGATTTTGAGTCTAAACTGATTTCGTATGTTAAGACAAAACCCGCTACTGACGCAAAGCGTATGTTTTTGAATTGGGTATTTACTAATACTAGATATACCTATGATAAAATGGGAAGTGTATTTCATTTCTCAGCGCCATCTACTACATTACATCATCTTAGAATGCACACTAAAAGAATTGAAGATTGTGAGGTTTATAGAGACACCTACACTAATTTCAATAAACACATGAAGTCTCTCAATAATCGTAATTCATTTTAATATGGCTGATTACAAGCAAAACCCGAAGGTAGGGTACGTTACTGCTACCGAAAAAAAGAGCGAAACGCTCTCAATCACGAAGATTTCCTTTACCGCTGCGGACATTGAAGAGTTGCAGCGCAACATGGTGGGAAAAGAGACAAAACGCGCTTACTGCACTTTGGTAAATGGAATCTCTAAGGCCGGTGCGCCTTATGCATTCTTTGAGGTTTGGTCTCCCGAACCCGGACAAAATCCAAAGGCTCAGTCTTACAAGGGCGCTACCCCTCCCCCACCTGCTCAAGTAAGTGAGGACTTGCCCTTCTAATTTAGATGTATCTAAAGCCATAGGGCTTTATGCTGGAATTGAGTGGGGGCTGAAGGTTAAATCTTTCGCCCCCTACTCTTTTACGGCAGAGACTAAAGATGGTGAGTCTAAGTTTTCCGTATTTGTTTGTTCAGCCGAAGGTAGCAAGATTCGGGTGGACGAGTTCATAAGGAATTCACTATCTAACTATATTATTTTGGTTATTCACAACAAGCCAAACGACAACGCAATTGTAATTAAAAACGATTCTGAATTTAAGTCTATAATATCTTCCGATAACACCATAGATGGTAAAGAACTAGTTAGCATTATAAAGCGAAAGTTTGAGGCGCAAATAGATAATTACGATGGGTGATAATGCTCCAATCTATTACATGGATGTAAAGATTAAGTACAAGAAAAACAAAAGTTATTTAGAGACTACAAATTGGATTGTGACAAAGTATGAGTCTCCTATAGATATAATGCGTTACGATGAAAAAACAATGCATAGACTAAGGGATGAGTTATATGGAAAAACAAAACAAGATAAAGACATAATTATCTCATTCATTTCTTATAAAACCATAATTGGATATGGAATCAATGACCTTAAAAATAAGCCCAAAGTGTCCTAAGTGTTTAAAAAACAACGACCTATGGATGTCTACTTATGTGGTAAATAAAATTGCAAATAATCAAAATGTTTTGCATATTTGTGACAATTGCGGAACTAAATTAAATATAGCCATGAACGGAAGTGATTTTATCTTTCTCTATTGGGACGACCCCGGAGATTCCCAAGAGCATGTTGATAATCAAGATGCAGATGAAAAGCGAATGCTTATTATTTCTCAAAACGGAAATACCGGTGAGCATTACACATGCAACAAGTGCGAAGCCCCTATGATAGAGGTTTTAAATGGAGTCTATCCTTGTGATTCCGATAAATGTCCACTTAGCGCTGACACCTAAATAACGCCCCCATAGCACAATTGGATAGTGCAACGCTCTTCTAAAGCGTAGGTTATAGGTTCAAATCCTATTGGGGGTACAATAACCATAATTAATAGAATGATGATAAAGAAAGAGTCTATTCCCTCCTTTTTGAAGGAGCAAGCCCATGAACTTACCCTAAAGCGTGTTGAGATTAACAAAGAAAGGTACAAGGGTACTCACAAAGAGAGAACCGGAAGTAAAATTTCTTTACTATTAGGAGAGGTTGACCGAGCATATTATACCGATTATCTTGGGATTATTTCCGAATTAATCATTCGGTGGCACTATGACATCAACCCGGAGTTTGTAGGATTCAAAGCGTCTTCCTTTATTAAAAAAGGAAAGTTGGTTACGGATGATTGCGACCTTGAGGTCTATAAGATTGTAGACAAAGAAGAGGTTAGAGTTAGAGTGTCTATCAAGGCTTGTGAAGGCTCCTTCAAAGCCAACGTAAAAGCAATGAACCGAGAAACATCGGACATTGTTATTTTCGTTTTGTTTACCGGGCCTAACGAGTATGTCATTGCTGACTTTACCCCCGATGAAGTTCGCACATGGAAACAAAACTTTGGATTCTCCCCATACTACGAACTAAAACCATAGACAATGGAGTACAATGGTG